>ENA-ORXR01000344-ORXR01000344.1-marine-metagenome-genome-assembly--contig:-NODE-344-length-67880-cov-10.513547_pt1 | contig 67880 bp, 36 predicted proteins | sample MGYA00237866_ERZ511479 | MGnify/ENA metagenome assembly ERZ511479 | reverse complement strand
TTCGGCGAGGCTTTTTAACGAAGGAACATGAAGAACAAAATAAATAATTACCGTCATTCTAAACTAGAATTGGTATTTAAGAAAGAGTAAGAGAAACATTTCGTGTGAGCAACATGTAAGGGGAGGACGTAGTCCGAAGTCCGTGATGAGCTACCGAGCGTGGCTAGGGACCGAGCCGAATGGCAAGCCTGTAATACTGCGACCTGAGGTACGAGGGTCACACCCCCATAAATAAATTAAAGATTATAGGAAAAAAAATAAGATAGATAGATTCATAAAATAATTTGTTGATTACTTCTTAGGCATGTCTTTCGTAATTGTAAATCTAATTAGCTATTTTTGTAATATGAGTAGGCAGCACATGTTTGTCAATTCTGTAATAACCAATGCAATAAAAGAAAACCGTGAAACAGTACCACAAGCTACTTCGTCATATACTAGAGCATGGCGTTATAAAAGAAGATCGAACAGGCACAGGTACAACTAGTTGTTTTGGGTATCAGATGCGCTTTGATCTGTCGGAAGGTTTTCCGATGGTTACCACAAAAAAATTACATCTTAAGTCTATAGTCCACGAATTATTATGGTTTCTCAATGGTGATACGAATGTTAAGTATCTCCAAGAGCATGGCGTGAGAATATGGAACGAGTGGGCGGATGAGCATGGAGATCTAGGACCTGTATATGGAAAACAATGGCGATCGTGGTCAAAACCAGATGGGACGACGATAGATCAGATCCAGAAAGCGGTCGATACCATAAAAAATAATCCAAATTCTAGGAGAATCCTAGTGAATGCCTGGAATGTAGGAGAACTAGATGATATGGCGCTGACACCTTGTCACTGTCTATTTCAGTTCTATGTGGCGGATGGTAAGTTATCTTGCCAGTTGTATCAGCGATCTGCAGATACCTTTCTGGGAGTTCCGTTCAATATAGCTTCTTACGCCTTACTTACGATGATGATGGCTCAGGTCTGTGATCTAGAACCGGGAGAGTTTATCCATAGTTTCGGTGATGTACACCTTTATAGCAATCATATAGATCAGGCGAATGAGCAACTAAGCCGAGAAATCAGACCCTTGCCTACCATTGAGATGAATCCTGCGGTAAAAGATATTTTTGGTTTCAAGTTTGAGGACTTTGAGCTATCAAATTATAATCCTCATCCGCATATTAAGGCGGCTGTGGCAGTATGATATAAGTTCAGAATTAGAAAAACACGGTAAGCTAATGCAAAAGTTGTTTTTGTAAGCTGTGTAGATAGAATTAAAGACCCAGAATGAAGCTTGTGGGCAGCGAGATAGGCACAATTTAGATATAGTCTAAATAGTAGTAATGTAGCCTGTTTAGTTGTTATACAAGTGAGCGAATTTTAAATTTGCGATAATATTTAAGTCTTAAGAAAACTTTAAGAAATAACAATAGTTATAAAAACTAACAAACGGCATATTAGAATGATATGTAAAACATTAAGAATCAGTTTTTTATCTTCTCTACTTCTCTTTTTCTTTTTCTCATTGGTGGCACAACCAACTGCGGATGAAGGGAAAGTGATATTTAGAAATTACTGTGCGTCTTGTCATGCTAAAAACATGAAATCTGCACTGACTGGTCCAGCACTAGGTGGAGCAGAGGAAAGATGGGCTGATTACCCTAGAGAAGATCTGTACTCGTGGATAAGAAATTCACAGGCTATGATCGCAACAGGACATCCAAGGGCTGTAGAACTTTGGAACGAGTATAAGCCTACTGTGATGACAGCTTGGCCAGATCTTACTGACGATGAGATAGAGTCTACATTGTTATACATAGACGGAATGTATACAGGAACATATGGTCCTCCTCCACCGCCTGGAGGCGAGATCGCTGGCGGTAATAAGGCAGTCGTTAAAAAATCCAACGGTTGGCTTTATGGTGTCTTATTAGCTATTATGGCTGGTCTAGCATTATTCCTTACCCGAGTTATCGGTAATATGGATAAGCTGGTTGCGCACAAAGAAGGAACGGTCTATGAGGGAAAAACACTAGCCCAAACCCTTACAAGTAAAGGCATTATAACTTTTGGAATTTTTGCACTGATTGTTTTGGCAGGTTATACAACAGTTAATAGAGCTGTAAACTTAGGGAGACAGCAGACGTATGCTCCAGAGCAGCCAATTAATTTTTCTCACGCAACTCATGCGGGGCTACATAAGATAGATTGTCAATACTGTCACGATGGTGCTAGAAGATCTAAGCATGCAGTAATACCAGCAACAAATACCTGTATGAACTGCCACAGAGCGATAAAAGAAGGCTCGCAGCACGGTACAGCTGAGCTGACTAAAATATATGCTTCAGTTGGCTTCGATCCATCAAAGAATACTTATATAGATCAAGCGGAATACGCTGATATGTCACAAGACGATATCAAAACTATGTATGTGAAGTGGATTACAGAGACTTATCTAGTAAAGAATGATCTAGCTGAGCTAGACAAAGAAGGGGAGATTTTAGTAGAGCAGCAATGGAAAGGTATAGTAGAGTCACTGACCAACGAGCAAAAGAAAAATGTACAAGGACCTATAGAGTGGACAAGAATACACAATTTACCAGATCATGTATACTTTAACCACTCACAACATGTAGATGTAGGAGGACTAGAATGTCAGACTTGTCACGGTAAGGTAGAGGAGATGGAAGTCGTAGGACAACATGCTCCGCTTTCGATGGGATGGTGTATAAACTGTCACAGAGAAACAGAGGTGCAGTTCGACGGTAACGAATACTACAAGAGCTACGAGAATTATCATAATGAATTAGCATCAGGCGATAGAGATAAGGTAACAGTGGAGGATATAGGAGGTCTGGAATGTCAGAAATGTCACTATTAATAAAATAAGGCGATTAGATATATGAAATCGACAAATATTTGGATAGGAGAAAAAGATCTAACTAGAGATGAAAAATTCATGGAGTCTGTGGATAAGGAATTTGCTAGTGATGATGTTGTAACTACAGAAGCAGTCCTGAATCAGGACGGTAACAGAAGAGATTTTCTTAAGATGATGGGTTTCGGTCTAGGTGCAGCGACTGTTGCAGCGGGATGTGATATCCCAGTCAAGAGAGCGATCCCTTATGTTATAAAGCCTGATGAAATTGTACCTGGTGTTGCAAGTTACTATGCTACTACGATTGTAGAAGGTGGTGATTTCTGTAATGTACTTGTAAAAACTAGAGAAGGAAGACCTATCAAGATAGAGGGTAATAATTCATCTACGATTACAGAAGGCGGTACAACAGCCAGAGCGCAAGCTTCTGTATTGTCCTTATACGATACAAACAGATACAAAGCACCGCAGGTAAAAGACGGAGAAGGATGGGCGGCAGCTACTTGGGATCAAGTAGATGCTTGGGTAAAAGGAAAATTATCTAGTGGTAAAATAAGAGTTATAAGTAATACGGTACTAAGCCCAGCAGAACGAGCAGTTATGTCTGGTTTTTCAGGTAAGTATGAAGGATCTAAGGTGATTACCTACGATCCGGTATCGGCAGCTGGAATACTAGAAGCTAACGAGACAAGTTTTGGTGATAGAGTTGTACCAGGTTACAGATTTGACAAAGCGGATGTAATCGTAAGTTTCGGGGCGGATTTCCTAGGAACTTGGATTTCACCTATGGAATATGCTCAGCAATATGTCAAAGGAAGAAAAATAAAGGATGTTAGTAATCCTACTATGTCTAGACACTACCAGATAGAGTCACAGATGACATTGACAGGATCTAACGCTGATAATAGAATATTAGTAAAACCTTCAGAACAAGGTGCAGCGATTGCTTACCTATGTAATTCTATAGTAGGAGGTGTAAGTGTTCCTAGTCTTAATGCTAAGGCTAAGAAAGCACTAGATAAGGTAGCTACCGATCTTAGAAAAGCAGCAGGGAAATCTCTAGTTGTAAGTAGCTCTAACAATCCAGCAGAACAGATTCTTGTAAATGCTATAAATAATCTACTAGGAAATTATGGAACGACCATTAATTTCTCAGACGCAGCACTGACAAGAAGCGGAAATGAGAGAGATCTAGAGAAACTGATTTCAGAAATAAAAAGTGGATTAGTTGATACCGTAATATTCAACCAGTGTAATCCGCTGTATGATTCTCCTATCGGGGCTAAACTAGCTACAGCGCTCGCAAATGTGCCGAACAAAATAGGCTTACTATATGCTCCATCGGAAACAGCAGCTATCTGTGATGTGATCGCACCGATACATCATGGCTTAGAAAGCTGGGGAGATGTAGAAGCGAAGAGAGGACATTACAGTCTTATACAGCCTACGATCTCACCACTGTTCAATACGAGACAGGGAGGTCTAAGTTTACTGAACTGGTCTGGATCTGACAAACTAGATACAAACGCAGAACAACCTTACTTAGCATATCTAAAAGGATTCTGTCAAGAAAATATATTCCCACAAGCTAGTGGATTTGGTTCTTTCAAATCATTTTGGGAAACAACTCTTAAGGATGGAGGGGCAAAGATCTCTTCTAGTTCTAATGCTGCTGGATTTAACGCATCCGTTGCATCAGCAGCTTCACAGATTTCAAAACCTAAATCCTCAGATTTAGAGATTTCTTTCTTTGAAACGGCTAATCTTGGAAATGGTCAGGGAGCAACAAACCCTTGGTTAATGGAGATGCCAGATCCTGTATCAAGAACATCATGGGGTAATTACCTTGCGGTACCTGTGAATTTTGACGGAGTAAGGAGCATGGAAGCACTTAATGGTCTTAAAGACGGAGATCTTGTAACGCTAACTGTAGGAGACAAAGCCATGACGGTTCCTGTCGTACAGCAGTTTGGTCAGATGCCAGGAACGGTATCACTTGCTCTAGGTTATGGAAGAGAAAACTCTAGTGCGGTATCTGCAGGTGTAGGTGTAAATGTAAATGATTGCCTTACTGTAGAAAATGGATTATCGAATTATTATAATAGTAATGTTACAGTATCTGGAAAAACGGGAGAAGAGAAGTATTTCTCATCAGTACAATATCACGGAACGTATGGTGTAACAACAGAAGATAAGGATGGTAAGACTATCAATGCTGATGAAGAGACGCTAGGTATGGCTTACGGTCAGGGAGGTTACCAAGGAGCATTGACAGATAGATCAGTAATATATAATACAAATGTAAACGAGCTAAAGGATAGCATAGCTCATCTGGAGGAGAAAAGAGCAGAAGCTCAGCACCTTAATGACCAGACGCTATACCCATTTGATGAGTATACGGCAGAGAAATATTCTCAAGGTCATCACTGGGGTATGCATGTAGATCTTAATGCATGTATAGGATGTGGAGCCTGTACAGTATCATGTATGGCAGAGAATAATGTACCTGTTGTCGGGAAGAAAGAAGTAAGTAGACACCATGAGATGACATGGTTAAGAATAGATCGTTATTTCTACGGTGATATCGAAAGTCCTAACACGGTATATCAGCCTATGATGTGTCAGCACTGTGATAATGCACCTTGTGAAAACGTATGTCCAGTAAGTGCAACGAATCACAGTTCTGAAGGACTGAATCAGATGATCTACAACAGATGTGTAGGTACAAGATATTGTGCTAACAACTGTCCTTATAAAGTAAGAAGATTTAACTGGTTAGATTATACAACAGCAGATCTGTTCCCAGCGAACCAACCTACCTTAAATGGTGAGGAGGTACCTTATGGAGCAGACAACCTTACAAGAATGGTACTTAACCCTGATGTAACGGTAAGATCTAGGGGAGTGATAGAAAAATGTAGTTTCTGTGCGCAGAGACTACAGGAAGGGAAATTAACTGCTAAGAGAGAAGCGAGAAAACTAAGAAGTTCAGATGTGAGATCAGCTTGTCAGACAGCATGTCCTACAGGGGCCATTACTTTTGGAGATCTTAACGATAAGAATGGAGATTTAGCGAAAGCACTGAAGTCGCCATTAAATTATGTAGCACTAGAAGAGATCAATGTACAATCTTCTGTGACCTACACAATGAAAGTAAATAATAGAGAAACAAGCGTAGAAGCTTAAAAAATAATCATTCAAAAAAATACGGAATGAGTCAGCATATAAGTCCAATAAGAGAGCCACTAATTTTAGGAAATAAATCCTATCATGATATAACCGAGGACCTTATTTCCCCAACGGAAAGGACCCCTGGATTTGCATGGATAGTAGGATTTATGATTTCGATTACCCTTCTAGCATTCGGACTATTTTGTATAGCCTGGACGATATGGCACGGTATCGGAACATGGAATCTTAACAGAACCATAGGATGGGGTTGGGATATAACCAATTTTGTTTGGTGGATTGGAATAGGCCATGCTGGAACTTTGATTTCTGCCATCCTTCTTTTATTTAGACAAAAATGGAGAACAGGAGTAAACAGGGCTGCAGAGGCGATGACAATTTTTGCCGTAATGTGTGCAGCTTTATTTCCAGGAATACACGTAGGAAGAGCATGGGTTGTATTTTACTTTTTCCCATATCCTAACACAAGAGGACCACTATGGCCTAACTTTAACTCCCCGTTATTATGGGATTTATTTGCGATTAGTACCTACTTTACGGTATCTCTATTGTTCTGGTATACAGGACTAGTTCCAGATTTTGCAACGGTAAGAGATAGAGCGTCAGGACTTAGAAAGAAAATATATAATTTCTTATCATTTGGATGGACAGGATCTGCAAAGCACTGGCAAAGATGGGAAGCATTATCACTTGTATTAGCGGGTATTGCTACACCTCTTGTACTTTCAGTACATACGATTGTAAGTTTTGATTTCGCGACTTCTATTATACCTGGATGGCATACAACGATTTTCCCTCCCTATTTTGTAGCAGGAGCGATCTTCTCAGGATTTGCTATGGTACTGACGCTTATGATTATCACTAGAAAGATATTAAGTCTAGAGGAATACATAACCATTGCGCACATAGAATCTATGAACAAGGTAATCTTGGTTACTGGTTCTATAGTAGGTGTAGCCTATCTTACGGAGCTATTTATTGCTTGGTATTCAGGTTACGTTTATGAGCAGTTTGCATTTTTTAACAGAGCGCTAGGACCTTATTGGTGGTCATACTTTGGTATGATGTTCTGTAATGTAGTATCTCCTCAGTTCTTCTGGTCTAGAAAAATAAGAAGAAGTATATGGTGGACCTTCTTCCTTTCTATAGTAATTAATATAGGAATGTGGTTTGAGCGATTTGTAATTATAGCGACAACACTTGCTAGAGATTACCTACCATCAAGCTGGAGTTATTATTCTCCTACCTGGGTAGAGATGGGAATTTTTGTTGGAACACTGGGAATCTTTTTTACGCTCTTTTTGATTTTTACAAGAGTAGCACCAGTGGTTGCTGTAGCAGAGGTGAAGAGTATACTGAAATCTGCAGGAGATCAATACACTGGGCCAAATGCTCATAAGCACGGACACGGAAAAGCAAATAAGCATGGAGTAGGTAATGGAATAACACCAAACCACGATCATGATGCAGGAGATCGCAATGTGAAAGAAGCAGTAGGAGCAGCAAGTTCCTCTATAACTGCCGCTAAGAGCGAAGGAGATGGCGCGTCAGCAGAGATGGAAATAGATATACCAGATTATGGAGGATTAGATGACGATCTGAAGAAGATAGAAGGCGTAGGGCCAAAAATAGAGAGAGTGCTCAAAGATGCGGGTATCAAATCTTTTCCAGCACTATCAGAAATGAAAACAGAATCTTTACAATATATTTTGGATAAGGCAGAAGGAAACTTTGGAGGGAATGATCCACAATCTTGGGCGCAGCAAGCTAAGCTAGCATCTCAGGGTAAGTGGTCAGAGCTGAAGCAACTTCAGGATAGATTGTCAGGAGGGAAATATTAATTAAAAAGAAAATTTATTACAGCATGGCTGGACATAAAGATATCATATTCGGGTTATACAATGATGAGGAGATTATGCTAGATGCAGTGAAAGCTGCTAATGCAGATCATCTAGAGATCATGGATGTGTATACACCATTTCCTGTGCATGGCTTAGATCCATTACTGGGTCTCTCAGAGTCTAGATTGCACATAGCTGGTTTTGTATATGGTTTATTAGGAACGCTGACAGCATTTCTAGGTATGACATGGATATTTACAAAAGACTGGCCTATAATTTTTGGAGGAAAACCACACTGGGCTGTACCTGCATTTATTCCGATCACATTTGAGCTGACTGTTTTATTTGCAGCAATCGGAATGACAGTTACTTTCTATATAGTTTGTGGATTAGGACCTGGTGTGACGAACGAGATATTAGACAATAGAATAACAGATGATAAATTCTGTATCGCTTTCGATAAGAGTGAAGTAAATGCAGGAAGTGCTGAATCATTTTTTGCTAAAACAGGTGCTTCGGAAGTACATTCTAAAACACTGTAAGAACATGAAGAACAGAAATAAAAACATATTATTTTCGGCACTAGTAGCAATGGTTATTTTGCTTTCAGCTTGCCAGACACCAGGAGGTGAATCTCCAGGTAGTGAATTCATGCCTGATATGGGACACTCCATAGCATATGAAGCCAATTATTACAATTACTACTATAATAATACCTGGGGAAGTGAGGATGAGTATTACAAATTGGCTCAGCCTAGAATTCCTGTCAAAGGAACAATGCCTAGAGGAGCTTCTACGGTAGATGCAGTGAATGCGGTATATGTGCCTGCAAACGCAGGGGCTCATGTATATGATTACGCAGATACAGAAGAAGAGAGAACAAGAGCTACAGCAGAACTGATCAATAATCCATACCCAATAACAACAGCAGGTCTAGCGGAAGGGAAAGAATTATACGATACTTTCTGTGGTATATGTCATGGAGAGAAAGGAGATGGAGCTGGGTACTTAGTCAGAGATGACGGTGGTGTATATCCAGTACAACCAGCAAATTTTCTGCTAGATGAATTCCAAAACGCTTCTAATGGAAGATATTATCATTCTATTATGCACGGAAAAAATTTAATGGGATCATACAAGGACAAGATTTCTTACGAGGAAAGATGGCAAGTGATACATTATATCAGATCACTACAAGCTAAGGAAAAGAAAGCAATTTATACGCAGATGGAAAATACGCTTAATAGTGTAGATAAGCCTGCGGGAAATATTGTGGAGGTAATGCACATAGGTGATGATCATCATCACGGAAACCAGAGTGCGATGCATGGAGAAGGAGATCATGGAGATCACCATGAAGCAGGGGAAGGACATCAGCATAATAATGAAGAGCACCATGAAGATGGTCAGCATGACAATACACATGATCACTCCCATGATGGAGAGCAGCATGAGGAAGGACATCAGGATCACGACCACGAAGAACATCATTGATAAAAAACATATAAGTCAGATATGACTACACATTTCGAATTTACAGCAAGACACAGAATGACCCTTATGATAGGGATGGCAATAGGTGCCATATGTTTAGGTATTACCTGGTTTTCAGATGATGCCTTACATACCAGATTTTGGTCTAATTTTTTACATAATTCTGTTTTCTTTACTGGAATTAGTTTTATGGCAGCCTTTTTCATTTGTATATGTATAACTGCATGGGCTGGATGGTATACTACATTTAAGCGGGTATGGGAATCTATGTCAATGTTTCTTGTCGTAGGTTTAGTACTCATGCTTATCCTTGCACTAGGTGTGTATTTTGGATGGCATCATCTATATCACTGGGCAGATGCCGAGAGTGTAGCTAATGATAAGATCTTGAAAGGCAAGTCTGCATTTCTAAATAAGAATTTCTATTTGATTGGTACCGTTTTCTTTATAGGCTTATGGTATTTTCTTATAGCGAAAATTAGAGCACTTTCTGTAGCGGAAGATGAAGATGGAGATGCTGAGTTTAGTCATCATCATAAGATGAGAGTTTATGCAGCGATATTTTTACCGATAGCTGGCTTTACAAGTGCTGCGATGATGTGGCAATGGGTTATGTCAATAGATGCGCACTGGTACTCTACAATGTTTGCATGGTATGCTTCTGCATCTTGGTTTGTTGCCATGATTTGTTTGACAGTTATCATTATTTTATTCCTGAAAGGTAGAGGATACTTCCAGCAAGTATCTGTAGAACATATGCATGATCTAGGAAAACTTATTTTTGCATTCAGTATATTTTGGACTTATCTATGGTTCTCACAATTCATGCTTATATGGTATGCCAATGTAGGAGAGGAAACCATATACTTCAAAGAAAGAATGGAAAATTACCCAGTCTTGTATTGGGGTAACTTATTAATAAACTTTGTGCTCCCTTTCTTTGTTCTAATGAGGAACGATACAAAACGTAAATATGGATCATTAGGATTTATAGCAGGTGCAGTTTTTGTAGGTCACTGGTTTGATTTTTTCCAAATGATAAAACCAGGTGTATTGCATACAGCACACGAGTTAAGCGGTCACGGACATGGCCATGGAGATGATCATGGTGCGGCACACGGAGCAGAGTCTGCTCATGGAGATCATAGTCACGAAGCGGCGCATCACGTAGGTGAAGCGGCGGAACATACTTCAGAATTTTTAATGGGATTTAGTTTCCCAGGCTTCCTAGAGATAGGAACGATGATAGGGTTTTTATGTCTTTTTCTTTTAGTCTTTTTCACAGTTCTATCTAGAGCAAGACTGGTACCAGAAAAAGATCCATACTTAGAAGAGAGTATCCATCATCACGTTTAGGTTTTAGAAATTTACATCTTAGAAATTTTAAAGATTAGAGATGACAGCATTAATTATATTTTTTATCATACTACTGTTAGGAGTAGTTCTAGTACAGCTAGGAAGAGTTAGCGAACTTGCAGCTAAAATAAGAGGAGAAGAAGAGGTAGAATTGCAAGGGAATAACAGGACTGCACTGATGTGCATGGTGTTCCTTGTTGCCTTTCTAATATTTTGTGTTGTCTCAGCATACATGTACAAAGATGTGATGTTGGGTTACGGTCCACATTCCTCTGCATCCGAGCATGGGGGATCCATAGATAGTCTGTTTAATATTACCTTATTCTTTACCGGAATAGTATTTATTATTACGCATATATATTTATTTTGGTTTTCTTACAAATATAGAGAAGATAAAAGTAGAGTTGCTTATTTCTTTCCGCACAATACTACACTAGAGGTAGTCTGGACAATTATTCCATTCTTTGTACTGACCTTTCTTGTCGTTAGAGGACTTCAGGTATGGAATAATATTATGCCAGATGTAGATGCTGAAGAAGATTATATAGAGATAGAAGCCACAGGTTATCAGTTTGCCTGGGATATTAGATACCCTGGAGCAGATGGTAAATTAGGGACAAAAGAATATACAAGAATAGGTGGTATTAACAACCTAGGTCAGGTTTGGGAAGATCCTAAAAATATTGATGATTTCCAACCAGCAGAGATCTGGTTGCCACGAGGTAAAAAAGTAAGAGTAAGAATTACTGCTAAGGATGTATTACATAACTTTTATCTTCCTCACTTCAGAGTGAAGATGGATGCCGTACCTGGGCTACCTACTTACTTTATTTTTACGCCTAAGACGACAACCGTAGAATACAGACAAAAACTGAAGGAATATCCAGAGTGGAATGAACCGTACGACCCGGACGATCCAGATGGTTCAACTAGGTGGGAGGAATTCAACTACGAACTAGCTTGTGCAGAGTTATGTGGAAAAGGCCACTACAGTATGAAAAGAATTGTAAAAATTGTAGAGCCAGAGGAATATGAAGAATGGCTAGCAAAACAGAATTCTTATTATATGCAGAATATCAGGAATACGGAAGAAGATCCATTCAAAGGACAGATACTACCACTAGAAGTTGCTAGTAGAAAGAAATCTTTTATCTCATCCTTTGAGAATGCATTAGAAGCAAAAGAAGATGCTGATAAGGTGTTGAACCTAGAATATGTATTTTTTGAGACGGGTTCTGCTGTACTAAAAGATGACTCTAAATATGAACTAGATAACGTTGTAACTGTTCTTAATCAGTACAAGGATGTGGCAATAGAAATAGGGGGGCATACGGATAGCCAAGGAGATGATGGATCTAACTTAGAATTGTCAAAAAGAAGAGCTACTAGTGTTCTGAATTATCTAACTTCTAAAGGGATTACTGACGAAAGATTACAGAGTGTAGGATATGGCGAAGTTTCTCCAGTAGAAACAAACGATACTGCTGAGGGTAGAGAAAAGAACAGAAGAACAGAGTTAAAAATTAAATCTTAATTCCAAATATTAAAGATATGTCAAACGTAACATTTACAGAGCAGGAGGATATCGTAATGGAAAAAACAGGTTACGACGATCATTTCCATGAACACCATCATGGAGATAAGTACCAGTCTAACTTTATCATGCACTATATCTTCAGCATGGATCATAAGATCATTGCAAGACAATTCTTGTTTACTGGTATATTCTGGGCAATTATTGGAGCAGGGATGTCTATCATTTTCAGATTGCAATTAGGATTTCCTGAAGAAAGCTTAGAATGGCTTAAGCCAATGTTAGGTAAGTGGATAGTAATGAATGAAGGAGTAGGTTCGCTTGCACCAGAGTTTTATTATGCCTTAGTTACCATGCATGGAACCATACTGGTCTTCTTTGTACTGACAGCTGGATTAAGTGGAACATTCAGTAATCTTCTGATACCGTTCCAGCTGGGGGCAAGAGACATGGCATCTCCATTTATGAATATGCTATCGTATTGGTTTTTCTTTCTAGCGAGTGTTATCATGTTTTACTCTCTGTTCTTAAGTACAGGTCCCTTCTCAGGGGGATGGACAGGTTATCCTCCATTAAGTGCATTACCGCAGGCATCCACAGGATCGCAGGGTGGTATGACCTTATGGCTTATCAGTCTTACCTTATTTGTAGTTTCCGTATTATTAGGAGGGATAAACTATATCACAACCGTGCTTAATCTTAGAACTAAAGGTATGAGTATGTGGAGAATGCCATTGACAATCTGGGCATTTTTTGTTACAGCTATATTAGGACTATTATCTTTTCCAGTATTAGCATCAGGATTTTTTATGTTGATGTTTGATAGAGGATTGGGTACAAGTTTTTTCTTAAGTGAAATTTACATTAACGGACAAGCCCTGGAAATGGTAGGGGGAAGTCCTATATTATATCAGCATTTATTTTGGTTCCTAGGTCACCCTGAGGTATATATAATTATACTGCCTGCGATGGGTCTTGTTTCTGAAGTAATGGCAGTACATGCACGAAAACCGATATTTGGTTACAAAGCGATGGTATACTCTATATTAGCTATTGGATTTTTATCCTTTATCGTATGGGCGCACCACATGTTTATGTCTGGTGTAAATCCATTCATATCCAATTTCTTCGTAGTATTTACACTTATAATAGCGGTACCATCTGCGGTGAAAGTGTTCAACTGGATTACCACCCTGTATGGGGGTAATCTCCGGCTTAATACGCCGATGTTGTTCTGTATAGGATTTGTATCTATGTTTATATCAGGAGGACTGACAGGGATATTCCTAGGAAACTCTGCCATTGACATACAGATGCACGATACATACTTTGTAGTGGCTCACTTCCATATTGTAATGGGAATAGCGGCATTCTTCGGTATGTTCGCAGGAATTTATCACTGGTTCCCTAGAATGTTTGGAAGATTTATGAATGAGCCTTTAGGTAAATTACACTTCTGGGGTACAATGATCGGAGCATATGCTATATTTTGGCCTATGCACTATATAGGTATGGCCGGTGTTCCGAGAAGATATTACAGCTTTGAAGCATTCGATGCATTTAAGCATTTCGGAGAATTGAATCAGTTTATAACTGTTGCTGCGATCGTAGTTTTTGGTTTACAATTATTATTTGTTGTAAACTTTATCTACAGCATCTTCAGAGGAAAAGAAATGACAACGAGAAATCCATGGGGTGCAAATACACTTGAGTGGACGACACCGATCAATCCTGGTCATGGAAACTGGCCTGGTAAGTTACCAGTGGTACACAGATGGGCTTATGATTATGGAAAAGATGGCGAAGAATTCGTAACACAAATCACTCCATTGAAAGAAGGAGAGGTTGCAGGTGATGCGCATTAGATAGTATATAATTTTTAAGATTTCGTGAAAAAGAATACTGCAAAAGAAATAAGTTTAGAAAAGTACTCCAAGATGGATGACTACAGCATGCTTGTCAAAACTAAGCTAAGCTTGTTTGTTGTTTTCTCTTCTATACTAGCTTATATCGCAGTTGCTCAGTCTAATATAGACTATACGATATTGATTCTATTAGGAGTAGGGGGCTTCTGTATAACGGGTGCGGCGAATACGCTCAACCAAATACTAGAAAGAGACTATGACAAGCTGATGACTAGAACTCAGAATAGGCCATTAGCAACAGGGAGAATGAAGTTGTCAGAAGCTTCTTTGTTTTCTGGATTGCTACTTATGACAGGCAGTATTTTATTGGCATTGATTAATCCATTGACCGCTTTGCTAAGTATGATGTCATTGGTGTTATATGCGTTTGTATATACGCCACTTAAACGATATAGTACACTAGCAGTTGCTGTAGGAGCACTACCAGGTGCCTTGCCGGTTCTCATAGGAACATCTGCATTTTCAGGAACGATAACATTGATAGGGGTTACCTTGTTTGCCATACAGTTCTTGTGGCAGTTTCCGCATTTCTGGTCTATAGGCTGGTTATCATTTGAAGATTATAAAAAAGCAGGATATAAGCTACTACCTGTAGATGAATTAGGAGCAATAGATAAGAAGTTAGGATTACATGCATTTATATATGCTGTGATATTAGTTCCTGTATCTATATACCCGTTTTTCATAGGAGAGCTTAATTTTTATATAGCATTAGCTGTAGGTATTGTGGGAATACTATACGCTATTGCAAGTTTGTATTTTTACATAGAACAGAACAGAAAAGCCGCTTTAAGATTGATGTTTAGTTCTTTCATTTACTTACCTGTAGTATTGATATTATATTTAATATGATGGATAGTTTGACTTTAGATACAAATACAAAGAGAAATAAGATACACCCGCACAAGTTTGCCTTGTGGTTGTCTCTAGGTAGTATTACGATGATGTTTGTTGCCTTTACGAGTGCGTACATGGTAAAGCAAGCAGCAGGGAATTGGCTAGATTTTGCCATACCTAGTATATTTTATATCAGTACTGTGGTTCTTATAATCAGTAGTATGACCATGCACTTTTCCTACAAAGCATATTCTGCTGGAAATAAAGGAGCATATAAGATGCTATTGTTGGTAAGCTTAATATTAGGCATTACCTTTATCGTTTTACAGTATAAGGGATGGATGGAGTTGTTTGGCTTAGGAGTAGATCTGAAGAGAAATGTTTCAGGATCTTTTTTCTACTTGATAACGAGCATACATGCTGCACACATTCTGGGAGGTATAGCGGCGATAACTGTTGCAACGCTTAGAGCTTTTGTGCTTAAGTTTAAAGTAACTGAAAAGAGAAAATTAGGACTTTCGCTTATATGTCAATATTGGCATTATGTGGATTTCTTATGGATTTATTTGTTAGGATTTTTATTATTAAATAGATAAGCATATACAATGGCTGATACAGCAGTACATCAAAATGTAGATTCGCACGGAGACCATCACCAGGAGGCTGATTGGTCAGGTGGTAAATCACCGATGGGAGCTAGTTATGGAAAGTTGATGATGTGGTACTTTTTACTTTCTGATGCATTTACATTTGCAGGATTTTTGATAGCATATGGTGCATTAAGAATAAGTATGAAGGCATGGCCATTACCAGATTCGGTATTTAGTACCTTACCAGATATTATTCCGGTGAGTCCAGATTCTAAGTTTCCACTTTACTTCGTAACCTTCATGACTTTTGTTCTTTTGGCAAGTTCATTTACGATGGTACGAGCAGTACAAGAGGGGCAAAAAGAGAATAGGAAAGGTGTCGTATTCTGGATGATACTTACGATTATAGGAGGAATAGGATTTTTAAGCTGTCAGGCATGGGAGTGGACTAAGCTTATACAGGGTGAGAATATGTCTATAACGAGAAATCCATTTACATCGCATACACAAGCTGGCGTTTACCTAGACGGTAACGGAAGGGAAACAAGTGAGACTTTTGAGGTAGGCGATCCTATACTGATACATAAGATAGGGGGACATCATGCAGGGGGAGATCACGGACCGGCTCATGATAAACCAGGAGATTATAAGGATGCAGTTGTAGATGAAGAAGGTTTTATACTGCGAAAGTATAAAGTAACAGAAGGCGCTAATGCAGGTAAGGTAATGAACGAGAAACTAGGCCCTAAAGCATTTGGAGCGTTATTCTTTTTTATAACTGGTTTCCATGGATTTCACGTTTTATCTGGAATTATATTTCTCATTATTATCATGTTAAACTCTGCTTCTGGGTTATACGCAGAGCGTAAGAACGGATATGAGATGGTGGAGAAGATAGGGTTGTACTGGCACTTTGTAGATTTAGTCTGGGTATTTGTTTTCCTAGTATTCTATTTAATATAAGAACAAGATCGATAAAAATTAAAGTTTAAGATACATGTCACATCTTACATACGAAGAATCAAAAAGTAGAGCTGTAAAAATTATTACAGTATTAGGCATCATAACTATTTTCGAAGTAGTTATCGCCTTACTTGCAAAGGGTCATATCAGTGAAAGTATATCTGCTCCTATGTGGATAACTGCAATTGTGATGATTGTACTTAGTTTAGTAAAAGCATACCTCATTGTATATGAGTTCATGCATATGAAATACGAAGTACCAGATCTTGTAAAAACAGTCTTAATTCCTGTCCTACTTCTAGTATGGGCAGTGATTGCGTTTTTCTGGGAAGGTAGCGACTGGCAGAAAAGAAGGGACCTAATACAGAATAAGAATGCTGAGACTGTCAATACAGGATTGATGCAACAAGGTATGCTCCTAGACAAAGAAACGAATACCAAATTAATTAGATAAGAGATAAAATTGGAAAGGCTTGGTTTTGTATAAAGATCAAGCCTTTTTTTAAACTTATATTTTCTATTTCGGTTTATAATATTGAATGAAGTATCTAAGTATTATATCACTTTTCCTTTTCATAGTGGTTTTTCCACTGGGCTCTTGGTATTACCTTCAACAAGGGTTTGACTATCGAAAAGCGGCTTTAGAAGATCTTAGATCAAAAGGTGATGTATCCGATATTTTCAGTGAAGAGTTTATCAATGATTATAGGCTAAGAAAGAAGTCTTCCTTGATTCTATTGCCGAGTAGTCAATTATCTTCAGAGCATGTAGATAAGATTTTTGATCAGTTTAGGAAAGCATATACTTTTCAGATGCTTAACTTTGCCGATCAATACAATGAGTCTTCCTTGGCTAAACATAGTAACTGGGTAAACATACCCTCAGATATAAAAGTCGATATAGATGGCTCTTTCATAATCTTAGATAATAAAGGGAATATTAGAAATACTTATGTCAACGAGGATGAAGAAATGAAGAAAATGATAGAACACTTATCCATTGTGATTCCTTCACGTCCACAAAGAGATATTGTAGAGAAAAAGTAATGAGTTATAACACACCTAATATTGCACTAGCAAAAAAGCTAAACATTGTAGCCTACATACTAACAGTTGTTGTCTTAGGGCTTGTAGGTCTGATGCGTAGGGTAAAGATTGATACGGATATAGACTTCACTTTTATACCTCCCATTATTGCCACCCTTAATACAGGTGCTGCGATCATGCTTATAGTTGCACTGTACTTTATCAAGCGCAAAAATATAGAAGCTCATAGGAAGAGCATTTATGCAGCGATGACTTTTTCTTTCTTATTCTTAGTACTTTACGTGTTATACCATTTTACAACACCTGAGACATTATATTGTAAAGAAGGGATCTCCAGATCGATATACTTCGTAATGTTGATCACTCATATAATTTTGGCCGCTGCTATATTTCCGTTTATCTTGTTTACGTTTATAAGAGCATACACAGGTCAGATAGAAAAACATAGAAAAATGGCTAGATGGGTGTATCCCTTCTGGTTATATGTTGCGATTTCAGGCCCTCTTTTATATTTAATGCTGAGTCCTTGTTATAAATAAAGTATCATGAAAAAAATCATTTCTATTATACCGAGTCAAAAGTTATTAGCTCTAACAACAATGGGCTTTCTTATACTTTTATTTCTTTGTGTAGGCGTAGACGTAGAGGCTCAATGTCCTATGTGTAGACTATCAGCTGAGAGTAATTTAGCGCATGGCGGTACAGAAGGGAAAGGTCTAAATAAAGGTATCTTATACATGTTCTGTGCGCCTTATCTACTTGTAGGAACGTTGGGTTTTATCTGGTGGAGAAACAAGTATAAAAATGTCGATGATCTTGTAGAAAGTGATTTTGAAGATTAAGAGATTAATGCTACATATTTAATTTTCCGCAAATCAATATTGTTTATGTAAAAGAGAAAGCACTCCATGTTTTTCATATGAAGCACTCCCTGTTGGATCCCCTTTCCAGTTTTAAGATTTTATCATTTGTATATTAGCTTGGTGTCCGGATGAATTTATAATTCTAAGGATATAGAAACCAGGATGCATGTCCTGAGCATTTATATCGGTACTTTTCTGATCTATTTTCCCCTGTATAATGAGTTTTCCATTTATGTCCAGCACCTCATATCTATACTGTTCTGCTTCTTTATTGTCTAAGGTAATAGATATCTTATCTGTAAAAGGATTAGGATATACATTTACATCAGTTAGCGTATTTCTTAAGCTTCTATCTTCTGATGGTAAAGTAGTGAGGTCTCTAGCTATATTTCTTACTCCTTCAGCTACAGCATATTTCCCGCTGTTGTGATCCACAGCATTACTGTTCTGACTGCTTACTTCTATACTAGCCCAAACTATATTGTTAGACTCGTCAGACTCGTCATACTCTTCTTTGTAATCAGATCTGAATAGAACATAATAAATTCCGTCAGCGGTGTTGTTAGGTACTTTATATCTGTATTTTTCTTTATCGTAAGTATCGTTAATACTCAGTGTTGATTTATCCTTAGCCATAATTATATCGTCTGCGTCTAGTAAGGTATCTTCTGACCAGTAGTATCGCATCCATACTTTTTGAGTGGTGGAGCTAGTTCCTAGATACGATTGCTGACATTTAGCTTTGAACTTTTTTCCTGGAGCGACTATTGACTTTGTAAGGTATTGGTTGGCAATAAAGAAATCATCATAGTCGCAGAGTTCGCATAATGATCCTCCGCAGTCTATTTCTGTTTCATCACCATTCTTAATTCCATCATCACAAGTTTCGCAATTGTTAGCATCAAAGTCAGCATCTGGACTATAATTATGTGCATCTGAAATATAACATCCACCTTCTAGCACGACAACATTGTTTGTCTCATTACATTCGTCTACACGTTGTCCCCAGTCTACCTGTAAGCTTAGGTAGGTGTAACTACCATTATGCCAGTTTGCCTGATAGTTGCCTTCATAAGAATCTCCTGTCTGTAATGTAGGGAGAGGAGAACTTCCTATAATGGATCCTCCAGCTGCCTGTCCATTTGGGAAATTAGCGGGGTTAGGATCGTTCGTAAGAAAATTTTGAATACTTACATTGGTAAAATTATCTGTTGTTGTACCGTTGAGATCAGCTGGACCTTCTCCAATATTAGTAATGGTGTAATCATAAGAAACAATATTATTACTAAGTTCAATATTTGTGATATCTATTATGAGGTCGGAGCATGGTTCAGGACATGAGCCTAACCCTGAATCGCAGAAAGCTGAGAAATCTCCGCCTCCTATCATATTCGGATTATTAGATAGTATCACCTGAGTTGCACATAGATTATTAAACGAGTATGGAATACATCCTTCTAGGTTGTTGTCGTTTAGTCTTAGTTCAGTAAGATTTTCTAGATTGCCTATACTTGCAGGAATGGTGCCTGATATAGTAGAATAAAAAATAACGAGACTTTCTAAATTAACTAAATTTCCAATTTCTTCTGGAATAGTGCCACTAATAAGATTAAATCCTGTGTTAAATAATTTTAAGTTGGTGAGATTAGAGATGTCAGAACTTATAGAACCTGATATTCCTGTGAAAAGAATAACAAAGGATTCTAACTTCTCGAGCATATAGAATCCTGCAGGTAATTCGCCTGTTAAATTTTCATTTCCTTCTAGAAATAATCCTTCTAATTCGCTTAGTCCTGCTATAGCGTTTGGCAGGCTACCATTAAGACCATTTCCAGAATTGATTGTAAAATTACTACATCCCTCCAGTCCATCTAAGTCCAGACAAGTTACCCTACCTTCTTCATTACATGAGACACCAAACCATAAGCAGGGATCACAATCTATCCCTGCGGCGCCATCAGCCCACCCAGAATTATCATTCCAGTTAGGACCGTCAGTATTATTGTAGAGGGACATTAGAGCATTGTAATCTGGATGAGGGCAGGGTTCACTTCCTTGATCTAAAGCAGAAACCGTCGTTTTGTTCGTAAAAATTATTCCTAACACAAATAGGAAAAGTATAGATTTTTTGTTTAAATTTTTGGAGAGATTCATTATAAGGTTGTTTAGTAAAAAAATGTAAAATTCGCCTTATAAAGGTATGATGAGAAGCGCTATTGATTTTATACAGAAACAAGGAGCTAGTTAAAATCTATGTTTACCTATAGAAACTATGGGGGAGGCTATCTTGTCTTATTTAAGAAAAATTAAGCTTAAGTAAGCAGCAAGTAATCCTAGATTATAAAAAAGCGGGGAGCACTGTGCTCCCCATAATTATAATGAACCAAAAAAACGTATATTCTTCTCTAGCTTAGAATGATATCGCGTAACCAAGATTAAAAGATAAGGCGCTAGGTGTTAGATTAATATTGACCGCGCTATCTGACAGAAATTCATTAAATCCTTTAGAGTAACTTATACTGGTAGTGATTTTTCCGTTGCCGTAGCTTATGTCTGCTCCTGCTTCCAGATCACCACTAGCTAAAATTCTATTGTAGCGATCACTAGAAAAATCTATGGACTGATCTGTAATTCCGAAATCTATAAACGTACTGGCATAGGTAGCTATTCTTCCTGACGTACCATAGGATATGCTAGGACCTGCTGATATAAATCCTTTTATTTTGCTGTTTCCAACAGAGGCCTTAAGATGAAGTGGTAGCTGTATAAATCTGGCGCTGGTTTCTACTTTTGCACCTAGCGGTACATTAAGGCCGAACACACTAATATTTGTAGATTCATGAATACTAAATCCTTTCTGGACGTAGGAGATTCCTGAGACCAGACTAAGTAAATTGTCTAAAGTAAACTCTGTTGTAAGCCCACCAGAAAAACTTGAAATACTATTTAAGTCTGGAGTTAATGAGGGGTTTATTCCTGAGACACTAGCATTAGATTGTGTCAATCCTATTTTTGCTCCTACAAAGATCTGACTACTCAAGTGAAAACTCATTCCTAGAATAAGTATTGCAGTAAGTTTAATTTTTGTGTTTCTCATAACGCTAGATTTTATATGGTTAAGAATAAAAGTAGAGCGATGTAGAGATGTTAAAAAGGCTTATTGGATTGTTAGGGTAATGTTATAGTAGGTAATATAAAAGATTACTCTTGTAAATCCTGCGTGAAGGATAGGAGTAGACGACCGCAGGGAGTGCCCGTAGGGCGGAGCTTAGCGAACCTACGCATAGCCTGACCTGAAGGGGCACGCCCAAATTATTATACTACTTTCAATTAGATGATCTTATTTAGAAACCATATATTTCTGCATATTTGTCTGACACATAATCTATAAAATACTTAGCATTTAGTCCTTCGCCTGTTATCTTCTTACATAGATCTTCTGCATCATAGAATTGTCCGTGCTTATGGATATGCTCGCGGAGCCACTCCAGAAGCGGTGCGTTATCTCCATTGCCTATTTGCTTATCTAGATCTGTGATTTCTTTGCTAGCTTCATCGAAAAACTGAGCAGCGTAGAGACTGCCTATGGAGTAAGTAGGAAAGTATCCGATACTGCCATGAGCCCAGTGTACATCTTGCAGAAAACCATTGTTATCGTCCGGCACGTCTACGCCTAGATAGTCTTTATATTTTGTATTCCATGCTGATTTGATATCTTTTATCTCGAGCGTTTTTTCCATCAGCTCTTTTTCTATCTCATATCTAATGATGACATGTAAGTGATAGTGTAATTCGTCCGCTTCTGTTCTTATAAGGTTAGGCGCTACCTTATTTATAGCCTTGTAGAAATCTTGTACAGAGACGTCAGTGAGCTGATTAGGAAAGTGCTCTTTGAGCGTAATTAACATATGTGACCAATAAGTTTTAGATCGGCCGACATTGTTTTCCCATAATCTAGACTGGGACTCGTGGATGCCTAGGCTGATATACTTCCCTAGGGGCAGACCATAGTTTTTAGAATCTAGACCTTGTTCATATAAAGCATGCCCACCCTCATGTATGCAGCTCCAGGTCATGTTACCTAGATCGTTTTCATCTATCCGCGTCGTGACTCTTACATCTTGCGATGAGAAGCTAGTAGTGAAGGGATGAGCTGCAATATCCTGTCTGCCCATATCAAAATTGTATCCCATATTTCTTAGCACCTCTATTCCAAACTTCCATTGTTCGTCTTTATCATAATGCTTATGTAAAATGGAATTATCGACCTGTGGTCTACTACTTATTTTATGAAGAATTGTTTTTAGTTCTTGTTTGAGTGGGGTAAATAGTGCTTCTAATTTTTCTACGGTCAGCATAGGTTCGTAGTAGTCTAGGAGAGCATCATAAGGATGTCCTTCGTAGCCTAAAATTTCTGCTTCTTCTCTTACTATTTTCATCAGCTCTGTAAGCGGAGCTAGATATATCGTATGATCATTTTTCTCTCTTGCAGATAACCATGCTTGGAAACACGTAGAAATAGTTTGTGATTTCTTGACGATGAACTCAGTGGTGAACTTAGTAGATTTTTCGTGATCTCTTTTTGTCAGTGCTATATTTCTACTTTGTTCTTCGGATAAGCTATCGTCTACAGACAATTTGTTAAGCAGATCAGTAAAGGAATCGGATGTAAATAACTCATGAGCTATAGAAGAAAGTGTTGCAATTTGCTGAGATCTGAATGTAGCGCTTCCTTTCGGTAAGTAAACTTCCTTATCCCACTGCAGCACTGCTATAGCGTGACCTACATCTGCGATTTTGGACATTTCTTTCCTGTATATTTCGTATAATGAATTCATATTATTTTTTTATTAGGCCTACAATTAATGTGATCCAGGCGATGATAAAGAACAAGCCACCTATAGGGGTAATAGGTCCTATAATAGCTATAAAACCAGAAGATAAAATAGATTTTAATGCAAGTAAATATAGAGAGCCTGAAAAACATATGATGCCTAGGCAAAATAATATATAGCTAGTTTTTATCCACTTATTATTTACGTGCGCATAGACGAGACCCACTACAAATATCGCTAAGCCATGATACATCTGATATTCGGCGGCCAGTTCCCAGGTGCTTACTGATGTAGGTCCTACCATAGACTTAAGTGCATGGGCGCCTAGAGCTCCCAAGGCTACGGATATAGCACAAAAGGTGGCACCTGTAATGAGGATACCTTTGTTTAGTTCATGATTCATTAGTAAGTCATTATAGTGGTTAAACAGATTATGGATGTGATAGTTTTGTAAGGGTTTAATGGAGATTTAAATTTTCCAATCAATTATTTTAATGCCATTTTTCTCAAGGTATAAATTTGCCTGAGAGAAATGACGCTGACCAAAAAACGCTTTTCTAGCAAGAGGGGAGGGGTGCGCTGAACTCAATATAAGATGTTTTTCTGAATCTATAAGATCACTTTTAGATTTTGCATAATTTCCCCATAGCATAAATACTAATCCGTCTTTCTTCTTTGACAGTAAAGATATAACTTCATCTGTAAATCTGATCCATCCCAGCTTCTTGTGAGAACCAGGTTTGTTCTCTAGCACGGTAAGGCTGCTATTAAGTAAGAGCACACCTTGCTCTGCCCAAGAAGTTAAATCTCCATGCACAGGAACTGGCATCGAAACATCTTGATGGAGTTCTTTGAATATGTTTTTTAAAGAGGGAGGTATCTTAGAAGAGCGCGGAACTGAAAAACTTAGGCCCATGGCTTCACCAGGATTGTGATATGGGTCTTGTCCTATTATAACGACCTTGGTTTTTTCAAAGGGACAAAGATTGAATGCATTGAAAATTAGTTTCCTTTTTGGATAGTAGGGTACGGACTGTGTATCTAGATAATCTAATTGTTGCAAAATAGATCTGTAATAGGGCTTATCCATTTCTGAATTGAGCTGGTTCTCCCAGCTAGCTATAAGTGGAATACTTTTTAATTTCATCTAGTTGTAAAAATACGAATCGCAGAAGTAAGTTGAGATAAGAAGGGTAGGAAATTATCGAAAGCGTGAGGAATACAACAAAAAAGGGATTGACTACTATAGACAATCCCTCAATTAAGTAAAAGTTTTTTCCATATTAGTCAGGTATGCTATTTGTGGCGTATAAGGCCCATGTGAAAATTGCAGCGGTGGCTAATACTCCTAAAGTAATAATTACGACTTGCATAGTTAAGTATTTTTGGTTCCCTTCTAAGATATAAATAAATTTTGTAAAACACAATATTTTAACGATTAAATAGTTGTTTTTACTAAAATAAAGGGTATTTCACTAGGTATTTTATTCTTTGGAAGAATTATAATTGGATTTAAACTGTAGAATTAATCAAATTTTTGGATGATTAGGTATGGCTCCATGCTGCGTCGCAACATAAGCTCCCAGCTTGCAACCAGCACCTAAAGCAGATCGTAAATCCTGATTTTGCAAATAAGTATGTAAGAATGCTGCAAAAAATGCATCTCCAGCTCCGACGGTATCCACTACCTTTATATTCGTAGCAGCTACTTTTACAACACTGTTCTTTTCGGATGCTTCAGCACCTTTATCTCCTTTGGTTTGTACTATGGTTTTTATCCCATATTTCTTATGTAGAATAGGATAAAGATCTGGCTCGCTACAAATAAGAACTTCACATAATAGAGCTGCTTCATCATCATTGATTTTTAATAGATGCGTAATGTGTAACAGACGATCTATAAGAGTTAGGTCATAAAAGTCTAATCTAATATTAAGGTCACAGATATTATATGTAGATAGGGATGCCAAATCAAATAAGCTTTTTCTACTCTTCGCAGATCGACATGCCAGAGACCCGAAGATAAATGCATCCGCATTTTCTACTAATTGGGTATTAGCCGCATTGACATCTATATGGTCCCAAGCTGCAGGGGATTCTATCGTATAAGTTGGTTTTCCCTCATTGTCTAAGCGAACTTTGACTACCCCAGTGGCGAAATCATCATCTATTTGTATATAGGCTAAATCTATGTTTTGGGCAGAGATGGCTGCTCTTATCTCTGATCCATTATTATCATTTCCGACTCTACTGATTATGGAAGAATTGGCACCTAGTTTTTGTAGATGCGCTGCGACATTAAATGGTGCTCCTCCTAATTTCTTCCCTTCAGGATATATATCCCAAAGAACCTCTCCAAAGCAAACAAGTTCTTTTTTCTTATTACTCATATAGACAATATATGAAACGTATTATTCTTTAGACAATTCTATTTCTAGTTGTTCTAATGATTTTCCTTTTGTCTCTGGCATCATAAATAGGACAAACAACAGTTGCAGAATCATGAAGGAGGCAAAGAAAATAAAAATGGGCCAAGGATTATCTTTAAAAACACCATTTTCTGAATCAAGAAAAAAGGGTGTTATGGCAGTTATTAAGGCTGCAAAAACCCAGTGTGTTCCAGATCCAAAAGACTGTCCCATTGCGCGTACATTCGTTGGGAATATTTCTGAGATGAATACCCATATTACAGCGCCTTGTCCTATGGCGTGTGACGCTATAAACATGCATATAAAGAATAAAAGAAACATACTACTTGCGCCAATGTAGAAAGCATAAGCTACCATAGCTAGGCTGATGATATATCCTATAGATCCGTAGATCATAAGTGTTTTCCTACCCAGTCTATCGATGAGGTACATGCCTAATAGTGTAAAGACTAGATTTACGGCTCCTATAGAAATAGAGCTTCCTAGAGATTCTTTTCCTGCTAGTCCCGCTTTTTCTAAAATTTCAGGAGCATAGTACAATACAAAATTGATCCCAGACAGTTGGTTAAAAAATGCTAGCAGAAAAGCTAGCGTCAAGGGGATTGAATATTTCCCACTGAGTAATCCAGAAAAGCCTTGACTTTTATTTGTGAGGCTAGAGCGCATTGCTTCTAAAGATGATTGCATATCTTTTATACCTAGACTTTCCATTACTTTTATAGCGCCAGCCTCATCTCCTTTATTGAGTAATAACCACCTAGGACTGTTAGGGACTTTAAGAATGAGTAAGCAATAGATAATAGCTGGAAGGGCCTCTACGCCGAGCATGAGTCTCCAATCTATATCTCCTCCTACGCCTTTCAGCAAATAGTTGCTGAAGAAAGCAATGAATATACCGAATACGATCATGAACTGATATCTCGCAACTATACTCCCTCTCTTATCTGCAGTAGATACTTCTGATAAGTAGGTAGGTACCGTCACGCTAGATGCTCCTACGCCTAGCCCTCCAATAAATCTAAAAAATGAAAAAGCATATGGATCCCAAGCAATAGCAGAGCCTAATGCAGAAACTGCGTAAAGAATACCTATCCAGAGAAGTGTTTTTTTACGACCATACTTATCTGTAGGAACACCTCCAAATAATGAGCCTATAACAGTTCCCCACAAGGCCATAGACATTATAAACCATCCGTGAAAAACTGGAGAGGTATTCCATAATTCTTTTATGGGCAGGTTAGCTCCGGATATCACTACCGTATCAAACCCAAAAAGGAAACCGGCTAGCGCTACTGATATCGACCAGAAGGTAATATTATTGCTTTTCATAAATGATGGTTATATAGCCATGACTTGCGTTTCCTTTTGTACTAGCTATATGTAATACCGTATTCATTGTATTTACTTCACTAGTGGGTAAGTGGTAATTATCGTATATGCACCATAAGCTTATCATAAGTAGAGATTTCTGATTCTATATTTTTTTATCAGCGGGTACTCAAATTATTCCTAGAAGGGAAGTTTTTTTAAAATAATTTTCTAATATAGATGCTTATGTTTGCCTTAAAATTCCATATTTTTATTTGGATTATAATTTATTTAAGTTCATCTACTATAACTCATTACTAACTTCTTAAGTTCAACACTGATGCGAATATTTTTGACCTCAATAGTTTTGTGTTTTTGTGCAAGCTCTATGCTTGTAGGACAGGGGCTTAAAAAAATAGATCACTATGAAAAACATGGTGTTGTCTGGAGTGCAGGCTTATTTAAGTCTTGGCTAAAAGATCAGAATGTAGCTTTCAATAAAATAGGGGATAAGGTAGAGCCGATTTTTAGTGAATCATATAAGCAGGGTTTCACAGTACAGTCTCATTATATGTACAAGCCGGTAAGATGGATGGGAGTAGGAGTCCATGCAGGTCTAGGCTTGGATGTCAATAGTTACATTGCATCACCTCTCGTCTTGTTTGGAGCCAGTATATCTTTTGGAAATGACCACCAGTTTATAATTGATTTTGGTTTATCAGATGGTAAGAGAAGGGTTGTTCCTATGGGACTGAGAGAAGAACTAGAGCGTAGAAATTATAATCAAATTCCTGAGCTGGAAGTTCAGACAGAACTGAATTCAGGATTTTACTTAGCGATCAGTTACAATATATTTTAAACGTGTAAATATTTAGCTTGCTGGTATAGAAAAAAAATAGCTGTGAAAATTTTAATTTGCACAGCTATTTTTTCAATTATAAATCGTTTATGCGATTGACTTATTTCGTCCCTACAAACGAAAACATGAAATCTTCAGAAGTGAGATTAATGGTAATCGTATCGCCATCTAAATTTCCGGTTCCAGCATAAGGTCCTTCGTCATAAAGCGTGGCATCTTCGATGCCGAATGTTGTCTCGCTAGTCATCGATGCTATTAAACTTATTGTACCACTAAGAGAGGTGATCCTGATGTTTGCAATAGAGTCAGAAGCAGTCGTAGCAGTGGCAGTCCTATCGCTTTCTGTAAATGAAGCTGAATCGCCAACGACAGAAATATCTCCAAGGTAGGATCCTATGATAGCCGTTGTGATATCTACTGACATTCCTATTTCTTCCTCCTCTTGCATATCCATATCATCTGAACAGGCTAAAAATAAGGTGGTCATAAGTAATAATAATATTGGTAATTTTTTCATGGTTATATTTTAAATAGCAAATCTAAGATCATTTTTAGAATTTTATTGAATCTATAGGGTGAAAATATTAGACATATTTAAGTTTAAATATCTTTGTTCACTAAATATGATCTTTAGAACATGGCGGTATCAAGGATTGTTCAACTTGCTAAATCTGTAAATAACATTTTCATGCTTGTTGATAAGTGCTATGCTAGCAAAACTGCTGCTCTGAATAAATTTAGACTTTTTTTTAAAAAAAAATCTAAAAAGCAAGAAACAAGTAATGAGAAGTATAGAGAAGAAAAAAGAAAGTAAGTTTGCTGAGTTAGAATTTATTGCTTTGATGGCTTTTCTGATGTCTAATGTTGCCTTAGCCATAGACGGTATTCTACCTGGTCTAGCAGATATAGGTCATGCACTGAGTCATACCGAGAGTAACGACTTGCAAGGGATTATCACTATGATATTCCTAGGTATAGGTATAGGGCAACTTTTTTTTGGAACTTTATCGGATAGTCTAGGACGAAAACCTATTGTTTATGCAGGCATGATTATATTTATAGCAGCTAGTTTCTTTGCTGTTAGTTCTACTAGTTTGGAGATGATGTTGTCCGCTCGGTTTTTGCAGGGGATAGGTCTATCAGCTCCTAGAAGCGTATGCATCTCTATCATAAGAGACTTATACAAGGGTGACCACATGGCAAGAATCACTTCTTTTATAAGTGTTATTTTTATTCTTGTTCCGATGGTTGCACCTATTTTGGGACAGTGGATTTTGAATGCTTATAACTGGCAAGCTATCTTTTATTTCCAACTGGTATTTACGGCAATAACTATAGTTTGGTTTGCCCTGAGACAAAAAGAAACGGTAACTGATGACAATAGAATAATACTAACAAAGTACTTATTTTTTGATGGTGCCACGGAATTTTTTAGGTATAAAAATACACTAGTTTATACCGTAGTTTCAGGATTTATGACGGGTAGTTTTATGGTCTACTTGAGTACATCTAAACAAATATTTCAGGATCAATATGGCCTGATAGATGAGTTCGCCTACATCTTCGGCGGTGTTTCTTTTTTTTTAGGCCTAGCAACTTTTTTTAATGGTTCGATCGTTGTCCGTTTTGGAATGAAAAAATTATCTACCATTGCCTTATATTTATTTACTGGGACTGCTTTTATATACACAACATTATTCTATGCATCTAGTAATCCTAATGTTTATGTTTTATTAGGATTTATCGTCATTCAGTTTTTGTGTATTGGATTTATCTTTGGAAACATTAGAGCAATGGCGATGCAGCCTATCGGGCATATTGCAGGTATCGGTGCTTCCCTTAATGGATTTATATCTACCCTCATGGCTGTCCCCATAGCAATGTATATTGGTAGTTTTATAGATGATACCGCATTGCCTCTCTTTGCTGGATTTTTGGTTTGTGGGGTGATTTCTATATTGCTCGTGTATGTCTTGAATTGGGTAGAGAAAGATGCTTGCTAAGTGTGGTTCATTTTTGTTACCATGGTATGCATTTTCCTTATCAGACTTAATTCTATAATTCTCTAAAGTTTTTATTAACAAGATGAGCCGAAAAGCTTGTTGCCTTGTCGAAATAAAAAAACATTATAGCTATTACATGATCTAAAATGAATGATGTAAACTCAATTGCATTTGTCCTTTTGCCCAATTAGCAGTTGTCTGCTTCATCCAGCCTACTTGTACTCTGGCATCATTTAAAATACCATATCCTAAACCAATATAAGTTCTGTTTCTATCAAAAAACTGGACCTCATTATTGTTTCCGATATCTGTCTGGCCATTGATAAAAATCTCATTGTATAGAGCGACATAGATCGTACCTTTTTCTAATTTATCCTTATTGATAAGGAGATTCAAGAACAGGTTGTAACGAAATCTAGTTCTTAGGTCTTGATTAGGTACCCATCTTTGCTCGTATCTAAATCTGTGTGTCAGGTGGATTCTCTCAGCTACCTTCTGAGGCAATATAACTTCCTGATATATTCTACTCTCTGTAGAAGTTTCATCGCTATCACCAGGTACTCCTGATGCTATATTTGCATAACCTAGAGTAAATAGAATATTAGAGTTGTCAGGTGAGTAAGTTATGCCTGATCTCAGAAGACGCTGTTCTAGATCTGCTCCAAAATCCCAATACCGAAACTGAAAATCACCTTGTACACCAAAGTTAGAATTAGCTATTTTAGTATTGTAAAAATACATGTACCATGCTCCTAGCTGATTCTCTTCTACAGCTTGTGATTTTGCATCTATTGCAAAAAATAGTATCATAGATAATAGTACTGCACTTTTTATACTAGAAAACATGTAGGTTATTTTTAGTTTGATAATCATTCCTTTCGGTGAATAATAAATTTACTAAAGGATCTTGACTTTACCATCATCCATGTCATAGAGACCATCTATTATTTTTATTTAATGCTTGATATCTAGTTTATAAAATAATTAAATGAACTTCTAATGGTTTACTTTAAGAACATGAATTGTCTTGCAGTATCAATGTGAATAAATATTTAATATTTATCATTCTATCAAGCGTTGTGATATACCTTTAGCCCAATCTCTGACTCTAGGTCCAAAACATTCTAATATTGCATCCACTCCTAAAACTGACCCTTTAATATTCCTTCCTAGGATACTTATTCTATTTCCAGGGTCCGCCGCTGATTGTATTGTTCCGTCAGGGTTTGTGCTTATACCTAGATGATCATTTACAAGTTGTATTTTATCGTTATCTATAAGAGCTTTTAGCGGACCTCCAGCAATATTTTTTACATCAGGGCTAGATAATACGCTATCTATCATAACTGTACATTTCTCATGCTTGCCATTTTTCTTTAGATTCCACTCATTTGATACTATTGATATCTCAGGATCATTAGCTAGGGATAAATCTAGAATGCCATATTCGGCTAGTGCAATTAATTGTAAGGTACTTTCTACGGGAGGACCGTAGGAATATCTCTTCGTGGATTCATCTAGTTTTATAACCTCAGTCATGATATCATCAGAAAGGGCACTATGCGATATTAAATTATACATTGTTGGTTGGAACCATCTCCACAGTTGGCCTATGGCGTAATCTATTGTGGGAGGGATTTCTCCAGTAGCCATTCTTGCTAGTTCTTTTAGATATAACTTCCTATCCATATTTGTATCAAGGATTAGCGGATGCTCTGTAGAGGAACTTTCTAACCATTTACTGATAATTTCTCTTAATAAGGGAATTTTTAGTTTGTAAAAAGTAGAAAATTTTTCAGCAAAACTTTGACTAAATAATTCTATTAAAAAGGAGTTAGATTCTATAGATTTCGAATCATCCAAAGCAGAGGATAATGATTTTTTAAAATGGAGTAATTCATTTTCGGAAGGCTTAAAAATTCTATCTATAGTCTCATTTAATGGTTTGGGAGCAGCAATCAATCCGTCGAGCGAGTAAGGTATAATTTTATGGGGTGTCAATTTAGAATCTATAAATTTTAGGAAGTTTCCATTCTCTGACTTGAACGATCCACCTCTTCCTAATGTCAGCGTTCTAATTATATCTATAGCACTTAAACCTAAGCCTCGGATACCGACAATATCATCTTCACTGACTTTTTCATTAATATTTTCTTGATATGGATCTTGAATGAGCGTCATATTTTTACGCTTAGTATTATTTATCCAATCTTGCATTTGCTTATCTGGTAAGGTACGTTGATGTCCCACTGTTAGATGGCAATAATCTAGTTCATATTCATTGTGATCTTCGTCTGTGAGAATCACTGATTTTGTCGTAATGTCAATATAAATAATTTCCTTTCTAATAATTTCCAATTTACCATTAAGGACTAATGGCTGTGCAATGCTTTCAAATCTTTCTGATAAATACCTACCCATCACTGATCGCATAAGATAGACATCTTTCTCTCTCTCACTCACACTGGAATGTTGCTTGTCTAACCAATCATTAAACTTAGGAAATAAAGGTAGTAAAGTCGAGAAACTTTTAATGTTAGGACGACCCTCTAAATCTTTGAGCGCTCTTAATGAAATGTTTATCCAATTAGCATCACTTTGGTCAGTCTTCCACACAGTTCCTGCTCCTAAATTTGCTGCCGGGTCAAAGATTACAATTTTTAAATCTGCTACTTTTACTTCTTGCAATTCTTCTAATAAGTATTCTAATGAGGCAAGCCCTCTAGGACCACATCCTACTATTGCTAATATTGACATATATAATATTTATTTAATCGATGGATTAAATATTATAACTTTAAAAGTTTTCATTCTAATATAAAACCATAGACCTGCTGATTATCTAAAAAACATCGAGCATAAATATATAATTAGAATCATGAACTCAAAATCACATTGGATGCAAGGCTAGAATTTATTAACCCATTTGCTGGAATGACTCTCCAGTTTATAATGTGTCAATCAGTTTTTTAAAATCCTAAGACTATCTATTTGTGATTAGATTATACTGTTAGCGAACCTGAAACTCCGCCATCTACAGATTTATCACCAGTCAGGGCTGAGTATAGCATGGTAGCCATATCTATAATCTTACCATGTTTAGTATCCCAATATTTAATTTCAATTGGATGCACTCCTATGATGCTAACACTATCATCCTCCTTACCGTCGAACCATGCATTAGCCATAATAGACCAGTGTTTATCTATAGTCTTCTGATCTGTATATATGTCTGCTTTACCATAAATGGATAGGTATTCCGATTTACTATCATTCATAAAGGTAAGCTGAAGTTCAGCATTCTGCTTAAGCTGGGAGTTCTTATCGCTTGTTTTGTCACTTATGAACCATAACCGCCCTTCATCATCAACCTCCTGTAGGTACATAGGTCGGCTGGGCATAGGTCTTTCTTCTAAACAGGTTATCATCATACAAATTCTTGCTTTTTCTGCAAGTTCTTTTAGTTTTTCTATTGCGTCTTTGTTGATTAAGTTTTTAGTTGCCATTCTTATATTTTTTATTTGTGAATATTATTGTAACATTACTCGTTAATTAACATATTGTTCGATAATTTTTTCTATCTAAATTTACTTATTAGGCTTTGCATAAATTACAGTATCTGGATTAATAGCTTAGGTAATATATTTATCTAATAATCATATTGAAAAATAATTTTAAATATTACCACGCTCACCGAACAATGGAGTCATAATGCGAGTAGCTATACTGAGATTATCGACACAGGATTTAACTATCAGGCATTATTATTTATTAGCTTTTTCTAATTCTATTTCTATTCAGAAATGATAAGTCAAGTCAAGTATTGAAGAACACCTAAAGAAGCCCGAGTTAAAAACTAAAAGTAATCAATAATGATTGGTTAGGACTATGATAAAATCACTTTGGAATTATAGTACAATTAAGTATCTCTGAAGTATTGAACATATATTTTTTAAATTAAAATAAACTAAATGTTTAAGAAGCAAAAACTAGAAGAATTAAGAAATAGCACGAGCAATAATTGTGTATCCATATATATACCAACTGAAATTACTGGTGACTACGAAAAAAATAGAATCCGATGGAAGAATGCTTGTCAAGAGGTATTGAAGGTTTTAGAAAGTAAAGGTGTGGAAAAAACCTCCTTTATGAAGCCAGCATTAGACTTGATAGATAAGCCAGAATTTTGGGCGCACCAGTCCGCTGGATTAGCTGGATTTTATTCTGAAAACAATCAGAGTCATCATCATTTAATTTCTAAATGTGTGACTTCTACTGTTGTAGATTCTAAATTTCATCTATCACCAGTTATAAAAGAGGTATTAGATGAGGATCGAATTTTTGTATTAGCTCTATCCCATAATGAAGTTAGATTTTTTGAAGCTGTTAATTCAGGTATATATCCTGTAATAATTTCTGACGTAGTACCTAAGAACATGGCTGAGGCACTATACTTAGACATTACTGGTAATAGTATACAATGGCATACTTCTGGCAACAGTTCTCTATACCATGGCACTGATCCAGGTGATGATAAGGAGGATATACGTTTAAAACAATATTTCAGAAGTGTTGATAAAGGGCTACTTCATTTTATAAACGATGAGAAAGTGCCATTGGTTATTGCAGGCGTTGAAGAATATTATAGTGTATACAAGGAAATTACAAACTATAATTACCTCTCTCCCCATATCATAACTGGAAACCCAGAGCACCTCTCACCTGCTGATTTCCACAGTCAATTAACTTCTGTTTTTGCAGAATTACATGAAAAAAGATTATCTGCTTTTTTAGCAGATTATAATAGAAATCGAGAAAGAAATCTTTCTATAGATGCACTACCTAATATATTAGAAAATAGTAAAAAGGGAAATATAAAAAGTTTATTAGTTTGCAAAAAATATTGGGACGGGATGGATAAGAAAGACAAACTTTCTTTAGACGAAATTATACTTTCGGTTTATGACAATGGAGGAGATATAGTTATCACACCATTACATGATCATGAGTGCAATACTTTACATGCCATTAAAAGATATTAATTGAAAATATAGGTAAGAGCAAAACAACTTAAGCTACACATGGAGTAAAAACGATTAAAGTAGCTTATATGCCTGTGGCTCGTGAAATAATATAAAAGCCAGATCGCCAGCGCGCGTCATCTGGCTTTTCTTTTTTCATAAGATTCTTCCTCTATAGTATTCAGTAGTGATAAGATGGTATGATACCATTTCTATTTTTAGATTACTGATAAGGATTTAGAATTGTTCAAAATGGATCAAGGCAAAAAACGTAGGCGAACCCATAGGTTCGGCGAGGCTTTTTAACGAAGGATCATGAAGAACAAAATAAATAATTACCGTCATTCTAAACTAGAATTGGTATGATATCCCGCACGATATTAATTTAATTGGTTAAACGTACACACACTAGTTCATGGGTAATGTGTAAAAGCAATATCAACAAACAATTAAAGAAGCGCAAATTTTTCACAAAGGTTTTGTAAGTCTGAATAAAAGGACTAAAGACATAAAAGAAAGGTCTAAAAACAAAAAAGCCTGTAAATTATCTGATTTACAGGCTTTTGCTTTGAGTTATTACGCTCTTAGTGATCCAATCAGGATTCGAACCTGAGACCTGCTCATTAGAAGTGAGCTGCTCTATCCAGCTGAGCTATTGGACCTTATTTTTCCTAAAGTTTGGCAAATTTAGTAGTATTTACATATTTTACAAAGCTCATGGGGAAATTAAATTATTTATTATTGAGGATATTCTATGGTTCTTGCCTAGCCTTAATGTTAATAGGCTTATCAGCAGATAAAAGCTTCGGACAAGACCTATGGAAAAATCAAAATTATAAGTTGAGCGCTTCCATCATCCTTAATTTTGGATCTTCTTTAAATAGAATAGGCCTTAGAATCAATTCAGATTATAGAATAAAAAGACTAAATATCAAAAATGCTGTAGCCTACCATTATAATTTTAGAAGCTACGGGCATGGCCTTTCTTCTCAGGAATGGAAGATAGACGCACATATACATGTAGGTATAGGAGATACCTTAAACCTGGAATCCTTTTCTTATACACAATTAGATAACACAGGACGAAGGTATGCCGTAGGATATGGGTTTCATTATTATAAAGACAATCGAGCAACAAGCCAAACAACAGGTACACTAAATTTTAGAAGCAATAAGTTTATCGCCATCTTTGAGAACGATATCTTAGGAAACGTGAATGGCCTGGATCAGTTTCGCACAGGGAGCTTTCTTATAGGATGGATAGATAGAACAAGGATATATACTATAAAAAGTATTCTGTGGACTGGGCAGACGCGTTGTGCAGGAACAAAAAAAATACATGACTCTGCATATCCCGCTCGCTGGGGATACAAAGACATATCATCTTGTAGATACGGAAACAAGTCCCATGGTATCCTGGCAGCAGAACTACTCTATAAGGCTGATGATTATAATATGATATCTGCGGGACTAGGCATAGATAGTGAGCGGGTACGTAATTTGATACAAAATAAACTGATACATGATATGTATTTCCTACCTCAGTTGCTCATGAAAACTAAGAACCTTCATTTACCTATGTATGATGACCGTTCGGAGTTATACCTCTATAATAAAGGACAAAAACTAAGAGACAGGGCCATTTATTACAGTTTCAACCTAAATAATGGGTTTTTCTACTAGTTTATAGGTGTATTACATATTATGATTATTTATAAATTATAAAAAATCGTAATATATAGTTGCTAGGTTTAAAATAGTTTATATATTTGCAATAAGTGTAATGTAATTATTATGCTTTCCCATCCAAATTTGCAGTAATACGACTAACGTTTTATTATTTAATCACGTAGACTATTAAGGTCAATGAGAAAACTAAATCTTACTGCAACGCTGTATATACTTAGGTGTATAACACTCATAGCATTATTCGTAATTATTAGAATACTGGACGTAACTGCACAATGTCCTTCTAGTGAAATCTCAGGATATGCTTATTTAGATGTCAATAACAATGGCATTTACGATTCCGATGAAGAGGCGATTCCTAACCTGTTAGTGCAAATAGCTGACAATAATGGGATCATCAGCCAATCGTCATCCGCTTCTAATGGAGCTTATTCCTTTTCGGGTCTAAATGATGCTGAAAATTATAAGCTTATTTTTAATCTCCCAGATGGATATACAAATTCTTGGATAGGACCAGATAACGGCTCTAATATCCAATTTGTTTCTGCTCCTTCCTGTGATGTATCTCTGGGTCTATTAGGACCTAATGGAATGTGTTCTTCTAATCCAGAAATTTTCGTAGCCTGTTTCGTAGAGGGTAGACTAGGCGAAAATAGTGATGTAGAAACGATCGTAGGGATGGATTATGGATTTACAACTACTAGTAGTGTAAAGAAGTATGCATCTAAATCTGAAACAGGATCTATCTGGGGAATGGGATGGAGAAATTCCACAAATGATATTTTTTCTGCTGCTTTTATTAAGCAATATGCAGGTCTAACATCGGCAGGACATGATGCCATATTCAGAACTAATCTGGATGGAGCTAATCCCGTTACACAAACTTTTATAAAATTATCAGATCTAAATATAGATGCTGGAACACTTTCAGTTACAGATGTTTATGACTGTGCTTACGGAAGTCAGGTAGGTAGAGTAGGTCTAGGAGCATTGGCACTTTCTCCAGATGAGGAATACCTATATGTTTCTAACCTTCATAATAGATCAGTTGTAAAAATAGACATAGACAATCCTACAGTTACTACAACAGCTGAGATAGCTGTTCCTAATCCTAATTGCGTAGGAGGTTCTTATCAAGTATTTGCTCTTAAAGTATATAAAGACAAATTATATGTAGGTGTAACTTGTACAGCTGATGGAATAAAAAATCAAGCACAATCTGTAGCGCACGTTTATTCTATGGATCTAGCAACAAACGCATTTAACTTAGAATTTTCAACCGATTTTATAAAAGGATACTGGGACGATACTTTACCTAATTCTTTAGAGATAACACATTGGTTGACAGATATAGACTTTACCGATGATGGGAATATGGTGATAGCACTTACTGATAGAAAAGGTCATAGATACTGTAATCCTATTAGCCCTAGATTAGATATTCAAAGACCAGACCTTCTCATGGTATGGAATGATAATGGTGTATGGAGACTAGAGTCTAATGGGAAAGCTGGTAATCTTACGGGTACAGGTGTAAGTAATGGAGAAGGACCTAATAATGGTGAGTTTTTCGGAGACGATTTCTGGATAGCTAATCCTACATATCACCCAGAAATTGCACTTGGCAGCATCGTTGCATTACCTGGATCTAATAATATAGTTTCTGCTGTTTTTGATCCTATGCAGAACAGTTATTCTGGTGGTCTACATAGATACAGCACAAAAAATGGTGATAAGCTGAGTGCGATAGAATTATATTCTCATACGATAACACCACAGTTTGGAAAAGCAACAGGATTCGGTGATTTAGTAATTAAGTGTGGACCTGCCGAAATAGAAATAGGAAATTTCGTATGGGAAGATAAAAACTGTAACGGTTTGCAAGACGCAGGAGAATCTCCTGTAGCTGATCTAGATATATACCTTTATGACCAAGACCTAAGCCCTATAGCTTACACGACAACAGATGCGAATGGAAATTATACGTTCAATGCTAACTCTGCACCATGTCCTACTTGTAGCTCAGCTCAAGGGAATATGGGGGTTGCTGCTAACACTACTTACTATGTAGGTATAGATCCAGCGGTATATAATGCGGCAGGATTTTCATTTACGATAGCCGGTGCTTCTTATGTAAGTGCTGCTTATGATGATACTGATAATACTCAAAATTCTGACCAACAATTACTTACGATCAATGGGAACACTTCTTATTTGGTAGAGGTGAACACAGGAAGTGCAGGAAGTGTAGATCATAATTTTGACATAGGAATTAAGTTACCAGAAAATTATGATCTAGCTCTATCTAAGATCCTAGCTTCTTCTGCTACGCCTAGATTAGATGAAATTGTAGATTTTAAAATTACGGTAACAAACGAGGGAGGACTTATTGCTAATAAATTTACAATATCAGATAATATTGCTGATGGATTTACTTTCGATCCTTCTCTTAATCCAGGTTGGAATCTTGCAGGTGCTATAGCATCATACAGTGATGATACACCACTCCTGTCTGGACAAAGTAGAAATTACATAATACGTCTTGGGATCATAGCAGGAACTCAGTATGATTATGTCAATACTGCTCAGATAACGGCATCAGAGGATCAGTTAGGAGAGACAGATTCTGATATAGATAGTTCACCTAACAATGATGATCTTGCTGAAGACGATATAGATCAGGCGCAGGTAAAAATATTAGATCTAGCATTGAAAAACGAATTGGTAGCTCCTAATGCTATCTATACCGCTAATAACAATGTGACCTTTGAGATGACCATTTATAATCAGGGAACGACAATTTCAGAAAATATAGAAGTTGTAAATTATAGAGATCCAGATTTGATATTTAACCCTGGTAATAATACTGGTTGGACCTATAATGGCACAAACTATGTATATAGCGGAGTGCCTAATCTAGATCCAGGTCAGAATACAACGATAAGAATAGTTTATACAATTAGAGGAGATAAGACAGAAGGTTCTATAATTAACTATGCGGAAATTCTTTCTGCTGGTGCGTTGGATTGTCCAGGTGCGGTAGATTTTGATTCTACTCCTGATGAGGATAGATCTAACGATGTAGGTGGAGAAGTAGAGACGCCTACTGATAATGATATTTTAGACCATGGCACGCTAGATGAAGATGATCAAGATCCGGCGATTGTAAGGTTGCAATTTGTAGATCTTGCCCTTAAGAAAACGACACCTAAGCAGAATGTAAGCCCAGGTGATCTGGTAGATTATACCATCACAATTTATAACCAGGGATCTATTTCTGTCAATGAAATAATGGTAGTCGATTACCTTCCGCAGTTCACCTCTCTTGCAGACAACTCTTGGGCTGTAGAGCCTAGTGATGCTAATGGAAGAACAGTATATAAGCGGGTTACTTTTGAAAATGGATTGCTCCCAGGGAATAGTTATAATCTGACGATAACGCTAAGAGTAGATGATGATGTAGAGCCTCAGATATTTGTAAATTACGCTGAGATCGGATCAGTATTAGATATGGACGGTAATGATATAAGCGATTCAGATATCGATTCGCAGCCAGATATGTCGCCTACAAACGATAATGGAGGTGTACCGAATTCTAATACAGATAACCTAGTAGATAATGACGGTACAGAAGATGAAGATGATCACGATCCAGCAACGGTATATTTAGTTGACATAGAAATAGAAGGAAGCTGTACTTGTCTTAATAATGCAACGAATGATGAAGATGGTCAGTTTACAAGTAATCTTGTAATAACTGCTCCTTCTGGTCAGATATGGCATATTATAGAAGATGTGGATATTTTCGATCCTGCATTTCCCGCACCTGCGCCATTGACTCCTTTTACAACAGGATCAGGTGGTGTACTGCTTACAGAAACTGTTGGACCAGCAGGACTAAGCGAATACAATATAGAGGTTCTGCATGTAGATGGAGAGGATTTCTTTGTGAGATTTATGAATAATAATTCTGATGTATACGAAATAGAATCTCCAGGTTGTGAATATATACATCCTAATATAATGGGTGATATGGCGGTATGTGAAAACGCTGAAAGTACTTACTCAGTAAGTGATGAAGCTGGCTGTACTTACAGCTGGACGCTGACAGGTGACGGTGTGATAACAAGTGGAGCGGGGACAGATGAGATAACAGTACAGTGGGGTACGACTCCAGGTGACTACACTATAGCAGTAGAGAAAGAGTGTGTAGGTGAATGTATAAGTCCAGTAGAAAAAATAGTATCATTAGGTACGACTGGTGGTTCTATCTCTTGTGTGGGTGAAATAAATACTTCACTGGGTAACGATTGCGAACTCGTAGTTTCTCCTAGTATGTTACTCGCTGGAAATGGAAGTCCTAATGCGGCATACTCAGTTATGTTGACAGATCCTTTCGGAGTTGTATTACCTAATGCGACTATAACGGGCGATAATCTAGGCGTACCCATTACGGCTAAGTTGATTGATGCTTGTAGCGGTAATTCTTGTTGGGGAGTTATTACAGTAGAGGATAAGTTAGCTCCACAGATAGATTGTAGTGATGCAGTGGTAGCTTGTCATAATATGGATAGCTATCTTCCTATTGTGCATGAAAATTGTGGAACTTATACACTGATACCTACAGGAGAATCAGTTAATTTATTGACCTGTGATTCGCTATATATAAAAGAAGTTTTCAGAACTTACAAAGCAGTAGATCAGTATGGCAATGAATCTCCAGAATGCACACAGAGAATTTCTGTTCTGAGATTCCAGTTTGATTCTATAGCAACTGATTTTGTAGATTACTTCGATGCAGCTAATTGGACGTTTACTCCAGAAGGCGATGGAAGTGTTGATATAACAGATGCTCCAGAAAGTATTACGATAACAGGTGGTAATAACGGAATAATCGATCCTGATGCTGGATCTGATTTCTGCATAGATATTCCGGATGATGGATTTTTGAGATTTACATGGGATTACAGTTCTAATAATACTGATTCATTTTGGGATCCATTTGGATATAGTGTAGATGGCGTATTTGTGCAATTGACAGACGATGCAGGTGGCCTTACTCAGACTGGATCAGCAGTAATTAGTGTACAAGCAGGTCAGACTTTCTGTTTTTCTCAAGATACAGAAGATGGTGTTCAGGGAACTGCCTCGACTGAGATCTTAGACTTTGTTTATCAGCCTAATAATCACTTGAGTTTTCCTTCTAGCTTTCTCTTATCAGATATGACAAACCTAGTATGTGGGGACTTTCTTATGGATGAGACAGGAGCACCAGATGTTTCTGTCACGGGTGTTCCTATGATGGGTGACACTCCATTTTTCCCTGCTACAAATGTATACTGTAATGTAGGGGTAGATTACGAAGATAATTATATACCTACTATCGGTTGTTCTCAGAAACTTGTTAGAACATGGACAGTATATGAGTCATGGTGTACAACGGGTGTACTTAAGAAATATACGCAGACTATAGAAATATCAGATGATACAGATCCAGTGATATCTTGTCCAGCTCCGTTTACAGTTACTTCTTCGGGACTTACTTGCGATGCGAATATTACGATTCCTCCGGTTGTTGTAGATGACGAATGTTCTCTTCCTGTAGAAGTAGATGTAATGTATCCAGGTGGATTTCTGAATAATCAGAATGGAGGATCTATAAACAACGATACAGGTCAACCTATAAAACTGGAGCCTGGTGATCATATCATTACCTATACGGTATACGATGCTTGTGATAACTCATCACAGTGCTCTATTACGATAACAGTAGAAGATAATACAACTCCCGTAGCTATATGTAATACAAGAACAGTTGTAAGTCTTAGAAGTGACGGAACAGCTAATGTCTATGCACTAACTTTCGATGATGGAAGTTATGACGAGTGCTATATAGACTCTATGGCTGTGCGAAGAATGGATGGAGGTGCAGCATGTGGTTTTAATAATGATGTGTTCGGACCATCAGTACCGTTTTGCTGTGCTGATGTAGGAACAGAAGTTATGGTTCAGTTAGGGGTATGGGATAAGTCAGGCAATATGAATTCTTGTATGGTTATAGTAGAAGTACAAGATAAGTTTGGTCCTGAAATTTCTTGCCCAGACGATGTGACAATTTTCTGTGAAGATGTATATGATTTAGATGATCTTTCTCAGTACGGTACAGCAACATTTGCAGATGGTTGTGGCGCTACACTTACAGAAACATCCTCTGCAACGGTCAATAGTTGTAATACTGGATTTATAAGAAGAATATTTACAGCTACAGATGGTGTAAATTCTGTATCATGTATGCAGACGATATTTATAGAAAATCCAAATCCATTTAATCCAGCTACAGATATACAATGGCCTGAAGATTATGAGGTAAATACATGTAATCTTACAGAATTGGAGCCAGAAGATCTACCAGAAGAAAATGGGTTCCCTGTCATAGATGAAGATTTCTGTGATATGGCTTCTGCTACGCACAGTGATCACTTGTTTGTAATAGAAGATGGTGATAATGCTTGTTTTAAAATATTGAGAACATGGACAGTTATTGACTGGTGTAATCCAGATGCGGATGCAACAAATTATGAACAAATCATAAAAGTTTTCAATACCGTAGTTCCAGAATTGACAGGTTCTTGCGATCCGTTAGAGATGTGTACCTTCGATGATAACTGTGAAGATGGAGCTATAACGCTGATGATGACAGCAACAGATGATTGTACATCAGCAGGTAACCTTAGATGGGAATATGCGATAGATATAGATGCTGATGGAACAATAGATTTTACAGATAGCCAAGTAGGTGAAGTAGCAGATGCTTCAGGGACTTACCCTATAGGTAATCATACAATTCTTTGGACATTCGAAGATATGTGTGGTAACGAAACTTCTTGCTTACAAGAATTTTCTATAATTAATTGTAAGGCACCTACAGCAGTTTGCCAGAATTTATCTACAACTCTACAATGTATGGATCTAGATGATGATGGTGTGATCGATACCGAGATGGTTTGTATCTGGGCATCTGACCTTAATGCTAGTAGTAGCCATCCTTGTGGATATGATGTAACGTTTAGCTTCTCAGCAGATACCTCTGATACAAAACTAATTTTAGGTTGTGAAGACTTGGGAGCTAATGAAGTTACACTTTGGGTAACAGATGAGAATGGTATGACTTCGACTTGCGTATCTATCATAACCGTTGCAGATAATGAAAATTGTGATCTATGTGTGAACTTTGATTTAGCACTGGCCAAGACTTATAACGCAGCGGCAACAGCACAGCCTATAGCTTTTGGATCTGACGTAGTATTTGACATAATGGTTTGTAACCAGGGAGATGCTAACATAGTAGATGTAGAAGTAACAGATTATATTCCTTCTGGATTCACATTGAACGATGGAGACTGGACGAGTGGTAATGCAGGAAGTACAGGTGTGAGTGCATCTATAAACCTTGTAAATGACGGTTCTATTATTCCAGTAGCAGGAATTATTCCTGGAAACTGTGTGACGGTCCCTATAACGCTGACCCTTAATCCAGGAGCTGGAGTTTCTGATTTGATTAATTATGCAGAAATAACAGGAGGTACTGATGCTATGGGTAACACTGCAGATGAAGATATAGACAGTACACCAGGTAGTGATAGCACTGAAGAAAATAGCGTATTGCCTGGAGATGCTGATGATGATAATATTAACGGAGGTGGTCCAGGAGAAAACCAGGATGAAGATGACCATGATCCAGCAACAATACCAGTATTTGATTTAGCATTGACTAAAGTCGTAATGACGCCTGGTCCTTATACGGCTGGAGATATAGTGACTTTCCAGATAGAAGTATTTAACCAAGGGAATATTACAGCAACAGATGTCGAACTAGTAGATTATATATCTTGTGGATTTCTATTTGGACAGAATCCTACTTGGAACTTAGATGCGGCAAGTAATACAGCTGCAACAACAATTGCAGGACCTATAGCTCCTGGAACAAGTTCGACAGTATTAATAAATCTTGCTGTGCAAGCGTGTATCCAACCAGACGGATATGTGAATTTTGCTGAGATTTCTGCTGCAGATGATGTAGCCGGTAATCCAGCTAATGATATAGATAGTACACCAGATACAACTAATGGTAATGATGCAGGTGGAGAACCGAATGGTGCTTCTGACGACATGGTTATAGGAGATGGTTCGGGACCAGTAGGTACAGGACCAGCTTCTACAGACGAAGATGATCACGATCCAGCACTTATAGATATTTTTGATCTTGCAATAATGAAGACTGTTGTAAGTACAGGGCCATTTGAGATAGGTGATCCTGTTACTTTCAGAATTAGAGTGATTAACCAAGGTAATGTAACGGCTCAGGATATTGATATTGTTGATTACATCCAGACTTGTGGATTTTCATTTGCAGGAGCAGATAATCCAGATTGGGATTACGATGCAGCAACGATGATAGCCGCTACAGAAATAGCGGGACCACTAGCTCCTGGAGGTGAAAGTACAGTAGATATAATATTGACTATACTAGATTGTGATACAGATATGTATACAAACTTTGCAGAGATAAGTGGAGCAGATGATGACAACGGTAACGAAGGTGTAGATATAGATAGTACGCCTGATGAAATGAATGATGATCCTACAGTAGATGATGAGATAGATAATGGTGGTGGGGATGAGGATGATCACGATATAGCAGTAATAGATGTATGTGATCTTGTAATAGCTGATGCTGGACCATTCTGCACGGATGATGCTATTGTTACTCTAGTAGCAACACCAGTTGGTGGAACTTGGTCGGGGACAGGTATAATAGATGCTGCAGCAGGAACATTTGATCCAGGTGTAGCAGGTGCAGGTACGTTTACAATTACTTATGCAGTTGACGGATGTGACGTAACAACAAGTATCACGGTAGAGACGCCACCAGTACTTATCACTACAGACCCTGAAGATGTTTGTAATTCAGACGCTACTGGAGAAGCTACTACTGTAGATTTTACAGGATTAGTTAATAACTTGACGGGTACATGGGCAGATACAGATGGATCCGGAGTAGATTTGATGAACTTAGCAGCAGTAGATTTTGATGGAGTGACACCAGGTGCTTATACTTTTACATATACAATAGCTGTTGATGCACCTTGTGATGATGTAGTAGGAACGATAACAGTGATGGTTCTAGATTGTCTATGTCCTATGATTATGGTTGAGATATCGGGAGATGATATATGTATAGGAGAAAGTACAGATCTTACTACAACAGTTACAGGTCCTACAGTTACTTTTCTCTGGAGTACAATGGAAACTACAGCTACAATAACAGTTGCGCCTATGGTCACAACGACATATTCAGTAACGGTGACCGATGTCGATAATCCTGAATGTAGTTCTATGGATATGATAACAATCAATGTTAATCCTTTACCAGCATGTATGGCAGGAAGTAATAGCCCTGTTTGTGAAGGAGAAACTATTATGTTGACGGAAAACGGCGGGGATGCTGTAGCTTGGATGTGGAGTGGACCTGACGGTTTTACCTCTACGGATCAGAATCCTTCTATAACTATGGTAGACACAGATAATGGTGGAACCTATACAGTGATAACAACAAGTGCTGATGGATGTATAGATTCCTGTACGACAGTAGTAGAGGTACAAGCAATAGAGTTAACGTGTAGTACTCAGAATATAACAGTACACCTTGATGGAACAGGTCAGGTTACTATACAGCCTGGAGATGTAGATAATGGAAGTTCAGCAGGCTGTGGAGATACAGTAGAGCTATCACTTGATAGAAATCAGTTTTTCTGTAATGATGTAGGACAAGATTCGGTTAAGCTTATCGTAGAAAGTTCTAATGGAGATTCTATCTGTTGCTTTGCATTAGTTACCATACTAGATACAATAGCGCCAGTGATAATTAACTGCCCAGCAGACACCTTATTGGATTGTTTTGCAGCGATAGACGATCTATCCTTGTACGGTACAGTTGGGTTAAACGATATTGCAGATAATTGTCCTTCTATGACAATGGATGAGAATGTTGTATCAGACATCGATGAATGTAACCTAGGTACAATAACCAGAACTTTTATAGTAACCGATGCATCAGGAAATGTAGATTCTTGTACACAAGTGATTACGATTTCTGGTATGGGTAATGCTCTGACAGAAGATGACATTACGTGGCCGATGGATACGATCATTATAGAAGATTGTACATCCATAGATCCTGACTCACTGAACAGTTTCCCTATGGTAGATATTTCTGAAGTATGTGGAGGAGTTTCTATAGACTTTATGGACTCAGGAGATGATCCGACTTCTTGTATGGATACCATAACTAGAGTATGGACAGTTATTGATTCTTGCGCAGATCTGACGTTTATGTTTAACCAGACTATTTTATACATTGATACATTAGCTCCTCTGCTCGTTTGTCCTCCAGATCCAATGGTTGAAGATCCAGAATGTGACGATGAGTTTGTTTCGTATGTAGCACTTGCGACAGATTGTTCTGATATCGTAGCAGTAACAAATAATTCACCTTTTGCAGATGCTGGTCCTAATTCGCTAGATTTATCAGGGACATACCCTGCGGGAATCTATTTAATAAGCATAACGGCAGAAGATGTTTGTGGCAATATAGCAATAGATACTTGTATGATAACAGTTGCAGACACGATGGGTATACAGTTTAGATGTAATAAGGTGATAACAGATCTGGACGAAGATGCACAGTTGGAATTACCAGCAGATTTATTTAACCCAGTAGCGATAACTTGTGGAGAAGATTTAGAATTTACTTCTTCTTTTGATCTGAATGATCCTACAGTGGATACACTGATTGCAGATTGTGATGATCTAGGAGAAACAGAATTTTTTATGTACTTCTTTGTAGATGGAGTGTTTATAGATTCTTGTTTTGCAATACTATCCTTGTTTGATCCATTAGGAGTATGTGGTAATAGTAACTCTAATGGAGATATCACAGGTAGGATATTTACAGAGGAAGATCTTTATGTTGGAAATGTGGAAGTAGAATTAGATGGTTCTTCTTCTCCTATGAGTATGACAGGAGACAATGGTAGATATGCATTTATGGATATGCCTTATGGTGGAGCTTATAATGTAGATCCTCATAAAGATGTGCAACCTATGAATGGTGTAAGTACACTAGATTTGATATACATACAAAGACATGTGCTAGGGCTACAGGCCTTAGATTCACCATACAAGATTATAGCAGCAGATATTAATCATTCAGAAACAGTGACTGTAGCTGATTTGGTAGAACTGAGAAAACTGATACTCGGAATTTATGATACATTCCCGGCGAACGAAAGCTGGAGAATGGTGGACGCTGACTACGAGTTTGTAGATCCTTATAATCCTTTAGATTATAATTTCCCAGAGTCTTATAATATCTCGGATTTTACCAGCAATATGGTTATTGATTTTGTAGGTGTCAAAATAGGAGATGTTAATAATTCAGCAAAAGCGAACGCTCAGTCTACTGACCTAGTAGAGTCTAGAACTAGCGAATCATTGGATATTGTTGCCTCTAAAATCAGTAATACAGAAATTACTTTTGGAGTAGATGCAATAGAAAACTTACAGGGATTCCAATTTACTTTAGATTATGATGCGAAAGAAGTAACTATAGCAAGTGTAGAAGTAGCAACTGAATATATGAGTGGGTTTGCCTACAACATTGGAGAAGATTTCGTGACAGTTTCTTGGGTGTCCGATAAGCCTATGGATGATACGTACATTGATGATTTCTTCACAGTTAAGTTGTCAAATAATTCCGCATCGAGCATGCCACTAGAGATGAGTTCTTCAGTGACAGTAGCAGAAGCATATGTAGATTTTAATATAGCAGATGTTACCATGAGAACGCTGGAAGAAGAAGTAGATAAATTTCAGTTGATTCAAAACAAGCCTAACCCGTGGAGCGATAAGACTAACTTAGAATTTTATCTCCCGCAGACTGGTGCTTGTACAATTACTGTATTTGACATGAACGGTAGAAATCTTTATAACAAAAGTGCAAAATTTGAAAAAGGCTTAAATACCATAACACTTAGCAGCAATGAGATCGACGGAAGTGGCGTGTTATATTACCAACTTCAAGCAGGTGAGCAAGTACTTAATAAGCGTATGATTCTTATAAAGTAATAATTACGGCAGTTAAAGTTTTTGATTAAATAGTGAAGGGGTTACAGCAGTGTGACCTCTTCTTTTTTTGGGTGTTCCTTTCTCTTTACGCCATTGCATTCCCGCACGCTAAGGCTTACTTTTATTTTCTTTAATAGAGTTTGATTACTAGTTTCTGTTTATATTTCTATTCCAGCATTTTAGCGCTTTTAGCATTCAGAGAAAGTCAGGCTATTCGATACTCCGCGTTCGCTTCGGTGCTACGCACTAGTCCTTCATTACATTACGTCCTATATCTACTATCCTTAACACAAGACTTAACACATGCCTCCCATATAATCGTACAATCGGCTCCAGCCGAATCATATAACCGAGTTGGTCTCAACCAAAGTCAAAGTGGAAAAACAAAAATTTACATCCAATAAAGCTAATCTAAAAAATACGAATCTAATCAGCACCCCGCTTTACACATAAGCATTTATTATCCATCACAGAACTTTATATTTTTATAACTTTGAGCACAAGAAATAACCATCAGTTTACAAGTGAGGAAGATACCGCTTTTAGATTTGTCAAAAATCATCAATGAATCGTACATTTAGTTTTACATTGTTATTAACGCTTATAACCTTAATTTCATGTCGGTCAAAAAAAATAGTCTTGGATAATACACCTAATGATAATATAGATATTCCTAAAGATTTTAGATCCTACCTAGGCATCAATTATAAGTTTGATCAGCAAGGCCTACAGGATACTTTTAATTTTTTGATAGATAGGTTCTTAGTAGACAATCTAGAGTTAGATTCTTACGGCGCCGATGTAACCATCAAAAAACACAAAGACGGACAGTTAATAATCGATGGAAAAAGAATAGAAGTAATTTTACCATTGGAAATAGGATTGTCAAAAGAAACCTTTTTGAAAACTGTAAAAGCCACAGGTATTTTAGAAATGAAATTTGCAAGCGATATAGAAATAAATAAGCAATGGGAATTAGCAACGAACTCGCAATTGGAAGATTTTAAATGGTTAGAAAAACCTGTCCTTTCCATTGGTGGGATTACTTTACCTATAGAAAGTATAGCGAATGCAGTTATCAACCAATCTAAGAAAGTAATCTCAGATAATATAGATGATACCATTCAGGAGCAGTTTGTTCTCAGAGAGAAGATGTTAGAAATTATGGCCTTTATAGAAGAGCCATTTCTATTAGATACTTTCTATAATGCGTGGTTACAAATGGAACCAGACACAGTCTATTTGTCAGCAATAAAGAAAAAAGAGAAATGGACAGAAGGTATAATAGGTGTGAGAGCACATTCCATTATGAGCTCAGATAAGCCGGATAATATTACCGTTGCGCAGTTACCAGAATTTTCGTGGACAGACAAAATAGAACCTGTATCTATTCTTAATCTCCAAGTAGACCTAGATCGTAAACATGTACAAGAGGTTCTGGATGATAATCTAGTAGGCAAATCTTTTAAAGCTGACGGAAAAGAAATGACTATACATGGAGTCAAGTTAGATGGTTACAAAGATAAGGTTCAGGTAGAGGCGCAAGTTTCGGGAACCTTTAACGGTATCGTTATATTAAGAGGTATACCTGTCTACGAAAATAAAACTAAATTAATAAAAGTCGAAGATCTTGACATAGCGATCAAAACGAACAATGTGCTTCACAAAGCAGGAGCCTGGATGTTCAAATCAAAAATTAAAAATGCTCTTGAGCAGAATATGCAGTTCTCCATTGCAGATAATATAGCTTCTGTTCAGCTTAAGATAGATGAATTTATAGCAAGGAATACCGACAAAAGCGATCTGGACTTGAAGGTTGAGATTTTAGATTCATCTCTTAATCACTTATTTATTAAAAAAGAGAAAATGTATCTGGGATTACAAATTCAGCTCAGAGCTGATCTGACCATATATGATCTGCTATCACTTCAAAACTTGGAATTCCAAAAACCTTTAAAAAACTAATACCAAATACCCGATTTTTGTACGTAGTATCTGTGAACCTACGAAACAAATGGATATAGGACCAAAAAGGTTATAGCTCCAGCCACAAAACCTATTGCTGCTAACCAAGAGATTTTCTTGAAATACCAGATAAAATCTATTTTTTCCATACCCATAGCTGCAACACCTGCTGCAGAACCGATAATCAGCATACTACCTCCAGTACCAGCACAATATGCAATGAAATGCCATATTTTATCATCCATAGGTTGGGTATACATACCCATGGAAGCGGCTACAAGAGGAACATTATCTATGATTGCAGATCCTACACCCAGTAGCATGACCACAATATCTTGATTAGGAATAGCAGAATCTAGACCATCCGCTAAGTATCTTAGTGTTCCCATACCATTTACAACAGTACTTTCTACTGCAGCAACAGCCATAAGAATTCCTAAAAAGAATAAGATGCTCGACATCTCTATTCTAGACAGTGCTTGATGTGCTGTAAACTGATGCTTACGTTCTTCTGTGAAATCCTCTTCTGGGTGAATGTATTCTGAAACTAACCATACAACTCCTAGACTTAACATCATACCTATATACGGCGGAAGATGTGTAGCAGTCTTGAAAAAAGGTACAAATACGATCGCACCCAGACCTAAGAATAACATTTTCCTGCTACTCAGATAAGTTTCTAAAATAGCATTATCCTTTACAATTTTGATTTCACCTTTAAAGGCATTGAGATAAGAGGCTACAAATGTTGGTACTATAAAACAAATAATAGATGGTATAACAAGCATCTTTATAAGCCCTGCCGTACTTACTTGTTTACCTATCCATAACATGGTCGTTGTAACATCGCCAATCGGAGACCATGCTCCTCCAGCATTTGCTGCAATGACAACCATAGATACAAACCACAATCGCTCTGTCTTATCACTGATAAGTTTTCTTAATAGCGTAACTAATACAATAGTTGCAGTAAGATTATCTATAATAGCAGAAAGGATAAAAGCTAAGATCCCTATGATCCAAAGTAATTTTTTCTTCCTTTTAGTCTTAACCCAAGATTTCAATATCTCGAATCCTCTATGTAAATCTATGATCTCTACAATAGTCATTGCTCCAATTAAGAATATTAAGATCTCAGCAGTTTTTCCTAGATGGTGCAACAGGGTATTTGTAAATCCTTCCTCAGCATCATGTGCTCCAGGATCAGTATTGATCATACTAAATAAGTGTTCATGGGAATCGATCACTTCGAGTAAGCCACTATGGAATCCTATTGCTACTAAAGCCCAACAGAGTGCACCCATAATCAGAGCAGGAACTGTTTTATCTAGTTTTAGCGGGTGCTCTAGAACTATAGCTAGATAACCTATGACGAATACAACAATAATAGCAGCAAACATATTTTAGTGTTTATTTAATTTCAAGGACAAAAATAGTAGAATATTTAAGACTCAGAGATTAGTACATATTATATTTTATATATGAAGATTACCGTTATATAAAAATGTTAAAACTTGCTTATTATTGAACTAATATTTATAACTTCACCATAGAGACCAAACAAAACAATTACAAAGTTAATTCCCCAATTTACTTTTGAACGTAAGTCTCTGAAATTCAGCACAAACGGCATGAATTTTGTATTTTTAATTTTTAACACTAGAGTACAAACACCCTTTTGGCTCTTTGAGAGTAATTAATTCATTTTAATTAAAAATTAAGAAATGGTAATTTCTTCTATTAGAAAAGTATGTCTTATACTTTCCTTCATATTCTGTTTTAGTATGGGTGTTAATGGTTCTCATACCATGAATTGGAACATTGTGGATATCCAGCAGGCGGGAACAGCTACAGGAGGTATTGATATTACAGTAACCTTAGGGTTCTGTGATGGCTGGTGTACAGGTTCTGCTATCACTTGCTGTGGTGGATTGCATGATGTGTATATCAGAATCACGCAGGTTACTGGGGATTGCGCCATTTGTCCTACTGGAGGAGTTCCTACAATAATAGGACCTATAGATGCAGGTTATGTTGGCCCACCGTATAGTGCGACTAATCCTAATTTGCCAGCTTGTCCAGCTAATCTGGGAGATGCCGGAAATGTAGAAATACCATTTAATTTTGAAGGCTGTCCTGGAGAAGAATATAGAGTAGAAATATTAGCGTTAAATAGAAGTACGCTTAATTCATGTGGGGGCTTATCTGCTATTCCAAATGTATGTACTTCTGGTTGTAACTTCTCTACTTTTACAGATTGGCTTCCTGCAGTTAGTGCAGACAGTCCAGGTGGAGTTTTTACAGTGCCAGGTATGCCACTAGCACCAGTTCTAATTATAGACACTCCAGTTACAGATGTTACCCTATCTTGTGGTTCGCCTGCAGGTTCTTTTCCTGTAAGTTTTGAGACGACTACTTGTAGAGATGTTCCAGGTACTTCATTGGAATATACTTACACTATATTAAGTGGACCCCCTTGTGTAAGCTTAGCAAATGCTACAGCAAGCCCTACTCCTTGTATGTCATCAATTGACCCTCCTTTTATGGCATCTTTTGAAATAATGTATCCCGGATTTCCTGATGTATGCGGAGCTATGGCTCCATGTGGAGGTGATGGTACTTACCCGATACAGGTAGAGATAATGACTGAAGATTTATGTACTAATGAGACAGTTACTGAAATTGTAAATCTAACTTTGATTGTAGAGGGCGAAGCTTCTGCAGTTTGTTTTGATTATGCTGATACCTGCGAAGGGGCCGAAGATGATGGTCTAATTCCCTACACAGGTCCAGTACAACCAGCGGGATCATTTTCCATGACACCTGCAGGTCCAGCGACAATTACACCAGGTGGGCAGATAGATGTGTCATCCATTCCATGTGGAGGTCCAGAGGCAACATATACTATAACATTTACACCTACAGATCCTAGTGCTTGTTCTGCTATGGACGAGTTCACATATACACCGCCTCCATGCCCTGGTTCACCTATTGTAGAAGGAAATATCTGTGAAGGTGAACCTGTAGTTCCTATTTCCATTAGCTGTTTAGGTTGTCCAGCGGGCTCTACCTTAGCGGTTACTTGGTGGAATGCTCCTAGTGGAGGAACTCAGCAATTTACGGGAGCTAGTTTTACAGCCGTCTCTGGTACATCTCTTGCATTGGAAGGCACCTTTGATGCTAACACAGCAGGGGTATATACATTTTTTGCAGCTTGTGAGTGTGATGGTTGTTCTTCTGAAAGAGTACCCGTTACAATAACAGTAGGAGAGTCTAGTTCTATACCTAGCTCAATTTCCATTAATGGAGAATGTAAATCATTAGGAGAAGTGGATAATTCTAGAGTATTTTCTAGAGATGTTCTGTTCCCTGGGAGTTCTCCAGGAGGAACATTCATTACAACAGTAGTAGATCCTTACACGGCATCAGCTGCAGCTTCTAGTGTCGGAGACGGAACAGTAATTTTAGCTGGAGCGGCTTGCTTTGAAATTACTTACGATCTTGGAACAGCAGAATGTGTAATGGGTGATGCAATGGCTACTGCCTACATACAATGTGGTGTGGTACCCGAACCTTTCTTTAGTATTATGGATAAGGCCTGTTATAATGGTACACCATTTAATATGACACCCTTTATTCAGCCTGTAGATTATAATCTTGCTGATCCTAGTTTGTTAACTGAAACTTGGTTGATAACAGGACCTGGCTCGATAGTAGATCCAGTTACTGGAGAAATGATGGTTACCGGTGCAGGTACAATTGAATTGACTTATACGGTAAGTTTTATGATGCCTGCTTGTGGACCTTTCCCTGCAGCAGAATGTGTAGAATCATTTGTTGTAGAAATAGTAATAGAAGATGGCGAAAATGTAGATGCCTCTTTTACAGCAGATATAGAAAATCCATGTATTGGAGAGTCAGTAACTTTAACAGCTGTTACACCAGGTGGTATTTTTACAGGAACAAATGTTATTGATAATAATGATGGAACAGCAAGTTATACCCCTACCGAGTGTGGTCTTAATATTGCTACTTATACCATTACGCAAGGTGGATGTACAAGTGCTTTTTCTTTGCCTATAGAAACTGATAAAGAATTACCAGTATTGATCCCTCCACCAACTGGAACAGCAGCAGACTGCGTTGCAGAGATTCCAAATATTAATACATGGTTAGCTATGGCATCAGCTACGGATAATTGTCCGGGTGTAGTTTTGACAAGTTCACTATTCTTAGAAGTACAGCAGTGCGGAAATACAAAATCATTCATATACGAGTTCACAGCAACAGATGCCTGTGGTAATACCGTTTCAGAAACAAGTACTTATTCGCTAGTTGATTTTATAGTACCTACAGTTATAACACCAGCAACAGACTTAATAATAGAGTGTAATCCTGGAACGCATACGACTTTAATCAATGATTGGATTATAAATAATGGAAACGCATCCGCTACAGATGGCTGTGGTGATGTAAGTTGGACGCATGACTACCAAGGCCTAGGGGCTCTCGCTCTTGATTGTGGATTGAATACAGGAGAAGTAGCAGTTACTTTTACAGTGACAGATGATTGTGGTAATTTGACAACAACAATGGCATCTATTATTATAGAAGATAATACACCACCAGTTATAATGTGTCCTGAAGATTTAGTGTTAGAATGTGGTGATCCTAATAATGCAGCAATAATAAATAACTGGTTAGCAACAGCTAATGCATTCGACAACTGTGATTTTAATACCACGTTGACAAATGATTTTGCTTTACCTGCTAATATGTGTGAAGGAGATCCTCCTCTTGTAGTTACTTTTACAGCAGAAGATGCCTGTGGGAATGATATAAATTGTACAGCTAGTATTCTAATAATTGATACAACGCCTCCAGTTGTTGTAATTCCTCCAAGTGATATAACAGTGGAATGTGATGGTGCGGGAAATGCTGCTGAGTTAGCGGCATGGATAGCAGCTAATGGAAATGCTGTTGTAAGTGATGACTGTTCTGCAATGGTCACGGTTACGCCAGAAATGGTTGGTGATAATCCAGGCTGTGGGAATACAGATATGATAACTTATAATTTTAGATTTATAGATGATTGTAATAACGAAATAAGTGCGACTGCAGACTTTATTATTTTAGATACAGAGCCGCCTAGCTTTATCGCCCCTGCAGATGCTACATTTGTTTGTGATGGTTCTGGAAATATGGCTGATATAGATGCATGGCTTTTAGGGGTTACCATGATAGATGATGTTTGTGATGCAGGAACAGTGATTGTATCATCAGAATTATTTAATTCTATATCGGATTGCGGAGGTGCTTTTTCTGAGACATACCAGTTTATTGCAGTGGATGATTGTGGCAATATATCCACGGAGTTGGCAACCGTTAGTATTACAGATACGGCATTACCTACTATCGCATGCCCTGCTGATTTGGTGCTAGAATGCGGAGCAATTAACAACGACCTCCTCATTATTAATTGGCTTAATTCAGCAACAACAATGGATGATTGTTCTGAAGTATTAGTGTCCAATAATTTCAACGGAACCTTACCAGCAGTTTCTTGCGATGGAACTACTGGAACAACCGTTGTTTTTACAGCCACGGACGACTGTGGAAATCTTATCACATGTTCTGCAGATATAATTATAGAAGACAATATTGCACCAGTATTCCTAAATTGTCCTACTGCAGATATTACGGTAAATGTAGATGTCAATCAATGTGATGCTAATGTTGTATATAGCTTACCTGTAATAATGGATGATTGTGATGATGAAATAACATTAATAGCTGGTGCTGGAAATATAGATTCAGGAAGTGAGTTTCCCGTAGGTTCCACTACCTTATCTTTTACGGCATCAGATGCTTGTGGTAATGTTTCATTGGTTTGTTCATTTACGGTTACGGTAGTTGATTCAGAAGTTCCTACCTTATCATGCCCTAGTAATACTGTAGAAGTATGTAATGATACAGGGCTCTGTACCTGGGCAAGTGATGTAGCTGTTGTTCCAACTTTCAATGAGAATTGTATGGGAGATATGCTTACACATACTATAGTATCTGCTGACGGTTCTATAGATGCAACAGATGCTGCTGGAACAGTAGCTTTGGGTACGCTTTTTCCTCTAGGAACGAGTACTATAACCTATGACCTAGAAGATGCTGAAGGTAACATGACCTCATGTAGTTTTTCTGTAATTGTTAATGATTGCGAGGCTCCTATTCTAGACTGTCCTGTACCAGGTACAGCAGAATGCGATGGTACAGGGAATATGGCTGATGTAGATGCTTGGGTTGCTGCTTCTATAGCAGCTGCTGAAGGGGCAAGTACAGATAACTGTGATATGGCAGTTACGGTTACAGCTCAAGAATTTAATAATATTTCAGCTTGTGGAAATACATTTACGGTTGTTTATCAATTTACAGCGACAGATGCTGCCGGAAATACCTCCATATGTTTTAGTGAATTTACAGTTACCGATCTCACGCCTCCTTCTATTACTGCGATTCCTGATGTAGATGAACACTGTGAAAATGCCATTCTTGAATTTTATGCATGGTTATCTGCAAATGGCAACGCTACAGCAGTTGATCTGTGCAGCAATGTAAGTTGGACAAATGATTATGATGGATCTAGTCTGGATGATATATGTGAGGATGAAGTTCTAGTAACTTTCACAGCCACAGATGAATGCGGTAATGCTGTTACAACTAGTGCTACTTACAGAATCCATGACGATGAAGTGCCAGTAATTATAGCACCAGTAGATATAACTTTAGAATGTAATGATCCAGCTAATGATGCGATATTAGCTACTTGGTTACAATCATATGTAGCTTCAGATAATTGTAGTAATGTTACAGTTGTAAATGATGATCCTGTTTTACCGACAACTTGTGTAGTAGGCAGCAATTCAGTAACGGTAATGTTTATGGCAACAGATGATTGTGGTAATTTTGATTTAGACCAAGCCACTATAACTATAGAAGATAATACAGCACCTACTATAATGGTAGACGCATCAGATATAATTTTAGAATGTGGAGATGGAAATAATACAGCTTTGATCGATGCCTGGACTATGGCAAATGGTCTAGCTATGGCGACAGATGAATGTACTGCTATAGCAGACTTAGATTGGACAGCGGTCGTAGGTACTCCAGTTACTGGATGCGGTCTAAGTACCACAACTCCAGTTACTTTTACGGTGGAAGACGAATGTGGAAATTCTAAAACGACTATTGCTAATATTGTCATTGTAGATACAACAGCTCCGATGATAACAATGCTGCCAGCTGACGTCACAGTAGAATGTAATGATCCTGCCGCCTTGACCTTGGCAGATTGGCAAGCGATGTTTGCCACTAGTGATGACTGTGGAACAGTAACTCCTGCTATTCAAGTGTGGAACACCATAAGTGCCTGTGGAGGGACGAACGCTACGACTTATCTATTTACCGCTACAGATCAGTGTGGTAACCAAACGACAGATCTAGCTACATTTACAATACAAGATACTGGATTACCTACGATTATGTGCCCTGTTCCATTGAGCTTAGAATGTGGTGATCCTAATAATAGCTTACTGATAATTGAGTGGTTAAACTCTGCAACAGCTGAGGACGAATTGGGTTGTAGTAATGTAACAATCACAAATGATTTTGCTGGTGGTTTACCTTCATTGACATGTTTAGCTGGCACACCAGTATTGGTGACATTTACAGCAACGGATGATTGTGGCAACGAGATGGATTGCATGTCTACCATCACATTAGATGATACAGAAGCTCCAATATTTGTAAATTGTCCAACCAACATAACTGTAAATGTAGATGCAGACCTTTGTTCTGCCAATGTTATCTACAGCACACCAGTAGCCAATGACTTATGTAATAATAATGTAACGGTAACAGCGGATCCAGCGAACATACCATCAGGCGGTATATTCCCACTAGGAACGTCGACGATAAGATATACAGCTGATGATGGATGTAATACGATGATCTGCACATTCACAATAACAGTAGAAGATAGCACAGTTCCTACAATTGGATGTCCTGGAAATATAACGACTTGCAATGCAAGCGGCACCTGTACATGGCCAAGTGATGCAAGTACAAATCCGATCGGTGTAGAGAATTGTCCAGGAGCAACAGTGACGCATGATATCGTAAGTGCTGACGGAAGTATAGATGTAGTAGGGGCAGCGGACGAGGTACCAGCAGGAACTTTATTCCCACTAGGCACAAGTACGGTAACATATACGATTGTAGATGGAATGGGCAACATGAGCATGTGTAGTTTCCAAGTAATCGTAGAAGATTGTGAAGCACCGATGATCATATGTTCAGACGAGATAAACGTAGCCTGTGGTGCAGAAGATATTGATGGATGGTTTGCAGGAATTGCCGCAACAGCGACAGATAACTGTGACCTACTTGCAGACTTAGTGGTGGATACTTTACTCTTAACTGACTTTAGCAGTTGCGGAGGAACATTTGAGAGAGTTTACTTATTAACAGTAACCGATCAGGCAGGAAATTCTAGTAGTTGTACAGCAACTTATGAAACGGATGATGAAGTGCCTCCAGTAATTATGCCGATGGCAATGGATCTTACTTTAGAATGTGATGGATCTAATCAAGCTGCTGAATTGCAAAACTGGTTATTGAGTAATGGAGGTGCCAATGCAACGGATGCATGCAGCGGTCCTGTTGTATGGACAAATGATTTTGTTGGAGATCTATTAACAGATTGTGGTGCTCCAGGTGTGGATGTGACATTTACAGCAACAGATGCCTGTGGAAATATTTCTACTACTGTGGCAACATTTACAATCGAAGATAATGGAATGCCAGTATTAGATTGTCCTGCAAATATAGTTTTAGAATGTTCTGATCCTATTAATGATGCAGTGATTGAAAATTGGTTGAATGGAGCCAGCTCTTTAGATGCGTGTCAGGGTATTCTTCCAGTTACGAATGATTTTGATGATGTATTTACAGCAGCTTGTGGTGAAACTGGATTCTACACCGTAACCTTTACCTCCATAGATCAATGTGATAATGTTACGACCTGTGTAAGAACAATAACTTTAATTGATTCTACACCACCTACGATAGAAATGGCTGCTACAGATTTAGTATTAGAATGTGCAGACGGTGGCAATGGAGCTGCCATAACTGCATGGGAAATGGCTAATGGAAATGCGCTGGCTTCCGACGAATGCAGTGAACCTTTAACTTGGGATTTCACTACAATTGTATTGACAGCTTGTGGAATAACAACAGAGACAATTTATACATTCTCTGTAACGGATGAATGTGATAATATTAGTACAACAGAAGCTAGTGTGATTATTTCAGATACTACACCTCCAGTATTGACCGTGCCAGGAGATGTAACTGTAGAATGTGCTGATCCTACAGAAATAACACTTTTAGATTGGCAAGCAACGGCAACCGTAACGGATGATTGTGGAACACCTATGGATATTGATGCAGTATTATTTAATACGATTAGTGCCTGTGGAGATACAAATACGGAAGTATATTTATTCACAGCAACAGATGCTTGTGGAAACATTTCAACTGGAATGGCTAGTTATACCATAGAAGATACAACAGAGCCTGTTATTACAGTAAATCCTGAAGATTTTGTAGGAGAATGTAATGGTTCCAGTAATAGCGTTGATATTTTGAGTTGGTTAAATAATAACGGTTTTGCAGAGGCGGAAGATTTATGTGGGGATATTACTTGGACTAATGATTACGGAACTATCGTAACAGATTGTGGTACAACGGGAGAAGTAATCGTGACCTTTACGGCAACCGATGATTGCGGTAATTCATCATCAGCACCAGCGACATTCTCTATAGATGATAATGTAGCTCCTAGCTGGGAATTAGATCCTCAGAATTTGACCATCTTGTGTGATGGATCTTCTGATCCACTGGGAGAGATAGATGCTTGGTTATCTACAGTAGGTGGTGGTGAAGCTGAAGACAGTTGTAGTCTAGTTATTTACACCAATGACTTTACGGCTCTTGCTGGAGGTTGTAGTTCATTTACTGGTTCAGCAACAGTGACCTTTACGGCTTCGGATGCATGTGGGAATATGTCAATTAGAATGGCTGACGTAGAAATAATAGATGAGCTAGGTCCTGAAATATTATCGCCTGCCAAGGATACCTTAGTGGAATGTAACCCTGCTACTGTAACCATCGATTCCCTAAGTTGGATCGCTAACAATGGAGGAGCTATCGCAGAAGATAATTGTAGTGGAATAGAAATGTGGACACATGCACTGATGGATGTTATAGAGGGATGTGGACCTACCGCTACATATAGATATATGTTCTTTGCAACCGATACCTGTGGCAATGAATCAGCAGTTACTATTGCAGACTTTGTAGTAGAAGATACGACGCCACCAGTTATAGATCCTACCGCTGTTAACCAAACGGTAGAATGTGATGGATCAGGTAATGATATGATGATTGATACTTGGTTAGCAAATGTTGCTGCCTCTGGTGCATCAGATGTCTGTTCAGGATTTAATCTTACTTGGGAATGGGATTTAGTTATGGATGAAGATTCATGTGGAATCACCGGTATACAAGTTTATAGATTTACAGTCTTTGATGAATGTTTAAACAGTAGTACAACAGAAGGAACATTCACTATAGAAGATACAACACCACCTCTCATTACTGGCGGTATGGACGTCAGTGGAGAGTGTGATCAAAGTGGAGCAGGTAACGATGACGAGTTGATTAGTTGGCTGAATAATAACGCAGGAGCAATGGCCGAAGATGTTTGTGGTACCTTTACATGGTCTAACGACTTTGATGTTGCAAATTGGGTTGATGGTTGTAATGACAGCAGATCTGTAGATGTAGAATTTACGGCAACGGACGCATGTGGAAATAGTTCTAGCGTGATCTTTACATTTAGCACAGGTGACTTGACGCCTCCAGAATTCCTAAATTGTCCAGCTGCACCTATAGTTGTAGATGCTCCAGCGACCTGGTGTTCTGCATTTGTAAATTTCCCTGATCTTATAGCAATAGATAATTGTGGTAGTCCTGTCGTGACACAGGTAGATAACACAGGCTTATCTAGCGGGGATCTCTTCCCTGTAGGATTGACAATTTTGACTTTCCAAGCGGAAGATGATTGTGGTAATATTAGTCTTTGTGAAATTAAGATAATCGTTAATGATTTTCATACGCCGCCTACTATAGTATGTCCAGAAGATGTTGTTATGGATAATGATGCTGACATGTGTGGTGCAGTTGTAAATAATATTGCACCAGTTAGTTTCGAAGATAATTGTATAGACAACGTAGTGATTGTATACGAAGCGATAGATGTCAATGGAAATATAATAGCATGTGGATTTGAAGATGCTAGCGGAATTAAGTTTCCCGAAGGTGTAAACACATTGACATACAACATATATGACCAACCATTATTACTCATAACAGAAGTAATTCAGGATGGCAGTACAACGGGTGTAGAGATAACCAACTTTGGACCTGCTAGCTTAGACTTAAGTTGTATGGATATTTCTAGAGAAGGGCCGGATATGGAAACCTATAATGTTCCTAACGGAACTGTATTAGGTGTGGGAGATGTATATACACAGATATTTACAGATATCACTACTGCTACACCAGCGGGTTACTACCTTTCTTTCGTTGGAACTTCTATTGATGGAGTAGCAGTAAATGGATATATTCCTACTAACTTTGACTGGGCAGGAATTATTAATGCTAGCAATATATACAGAGATCAAGTTTGTGATCATGACGACAATACAGACTGGAGTGTAGTAGGTGCTTGTAATGGAGCAAGCTTCGGTATGCTTAATCCAGGATTACCTGTAATGCCTGATAATGGCACAACAGTCGGTCTGCAAGAATCTAATGCGAATACAGAAAGTTGTACAACTACAATAACTGTTACAGATACGGAAGCGCCATATTGTGCGGAGCATGATACAACAAATTACTTAGCACTAGTTCCACTGGATATAATTCCAGGAGTATGTGGCCAATTGACTTTTAATGTTACAAGTAATCTGATTGTTGGAGATATTAATATCATAGATCTTCAAGGTACAGTAGCTGATGCAGGTGGTCTTGCTGCGACTTTGATAAGTCCTGCAGGTACTAGTGTTAATCTATTTAGCTCGCTTTGTACAGGAACGGCAGATATAGATATTTCACTAGATGATTCCGCCGCTAATAACTTGAGTGCAATTACATGTAGTCCTCTCGGTGGATCAGATATGTATCAGCCTCTAGAATCTTTCAAAGCTTTCTACGGAGAAGATGCAATGGGTACATGGACTTTAGAAATTTCTACTTCTGATCTTAATCCTGCGCAGATAACAAATGTGGAATTACAAGTACTGACGCTGCAGCCGTGGACACAGATTGATGTGACCATTCCTAACGATATGGGTATGTGTGACGCTATGTTTACCTGGACTCCGCCTATATTTGGAGACAACTGTTGCGCGGGTATAATAACAGTAGAGTATACAACAGAAGATGATATAGCAATTCCATCAAGTGGTAGTGTTATGCAGGGGATCCCTATAACAGAAACTTTTGGAGTAGGAACGACGACTATTACCTATACATTGATGGATCAGTTTGGAAATACTTCTATGTGTAGTTTTGATGTTACGGTAGAAGATACAGAAGATCCTGTTCTGGATCCATTGACCTGTGTAGATCAGGTAATTCAGTTGATGCCAGGAGAATGTACATTCCCTCTGAATCAATTGCTACTTCCAGATTTTGCAGATAATTGCGGTATAGACAGTATTGCTTATATGCCAGCAATAGATCAGGGCTTACCGATCGGAGAAACAGAAGTAACAATAACAGCTTTTGATGCTGCTGGAAATTCAGTATCGTGCACATTTACGGTAACGGTATTAGAATTTATACCAGATAGTGATCAGCTTGCTTGTAATAATCAGATTAACTTATCCCTAGGACCAGATTGTATGGCAGTCATTACAGCTGACATGATTCTGGAAGGAGATAGCTACGGTTGTTTTGATGAGTATTGCATTACATTGACAGACGCAAATGGAAACTTTATAGGGAGCTCTGTTGATGGAACGAACGTATTAGATATTACACACATTGATCAGATAATTACAGTAGAGATATGTACGGATTGTGATGGAGGAAATTGTTGTACAGGTTCTATACTTGTAGAGAACAAATTGATTCCAGAGGTTGTCTGCCCACCTGATACCGTGATCAATTGTAATCATTCTTTTGATCCGATCAATACAGGAATGCCGATTGTCGAATCTTGTGAGGACGAACTGTTCATCAACTATTATGATGATTTTGAAAACTTAGGAATGTGTGAAGATCCATCTGCGAGAATAGTAAGAACTTGGTCAGTAATCGATGAGAGTAACAATTTCGTAGAGTGTGTTCAGATCATCACGATTAAGGATTTTGATGTCAATGACATTGCTTATCCAGATAACCTAATTCTGACGGAGGATTATGGTTGTGATCATATTGATGAGAACCCAGAATTGACGCATCCAGACAACACAGGTTTCCCTACAATAAGTGGTATACCGGTTTATGAAACGGGAGAGGGATTATGTTCTCACTTCTGGAACTGGGACGATCAGATACTATATAATTGTGAGGGAAGTTATGAGATTCTAAGGAAGTGGATCATCAGAGATATGTGTGAGGAAATTATTCCTGGCGTGAATCCCGTAGAACATTATCAGTCGATAAAAGTACTCGATAGAATTCCTCCGATCATCACAGATTGTCCAGACGATATTGTAATAAGTGCTGATCCTTGGAATTGTTACGCGACGATATATCTTAATGATTATATGCCTACAATAAAAGATTATTGTGGATCTGTCAAAGATACTTTCGTTAGTGTGACACCAGGTACGGTCTTCGAAGAGCCTATAGGTTCAGGTAATTTTTATCTGTCAAAATTAGACATAGGAGACCATGAGGTAAAAATCAAAGTAAAAGATCAGTGTAGTAATTACAGCGAATGTAAATTCAATATTGAGGTCAGAGATTTTGCTGCACCTAATGTTGTTTGCAAAGGAGCTATAACGGTTTCTCTTACAACTAATGGTTTAGCGAAATTATATCCAGAATCAATAGACTTAGGGTCTACAGATAATTGTAGTCCTGTTCATTTTCAGGTATACAGACAAGAAGAGCCATGTGGATTCCCTCAGGATACAATTCCTGGAGAATTTGTACATCTATGTTGTGCTGATATAGGAGATGATCCTGTTAAGGTAGTTCTAAGGGTATGGGATGATGCCAACATGGACGGTGTGTTCGGAACCTTTGGAGACAATTATTCCGAATGTTGGACCAATGTAACAGTAGAAGACAAGGCTGCTCCGGGAGTAATATGCCCAGTAGATGTTACGATAACCTGTGATCAGGATTATACAAATCTTGCTTTGACAGGAGCGCCATCACTGACAACTATTTGTGAATTTGCAGATGCAGAATACACAGATAATTTAGATGGATACAACGAGTGTGGAACGGGTGTCATTATCAGAAGGTGGAATATAGTAGATGCAGGAAATATAGTCTGCCAGCAATTGATTCATGTGGAAGCATTCGAACCTTTTACGGGTGAAAATATTATATGGCCTGAAGATTATGCAGGAAATTGTCTGGAAGATATTCCAGATAGCGAGCCTTGGTTTACTGGAGGATCTTGCGATCTACTAGGTATTAATCTAGAATCGGATACCTTCTTCTTTGAGTCAGATGCTTGCTATAAGATATTGAACGAGTGGACGATAATTGACTGGTGTCAGTATGATGCTACAAACCCTGCAGCGGGAGGGATTTGGTCAGATACCCAAGTGATTAAGATCTTAGATAACGAAGGTCCTATGATTGCCTGCGATACGATGTTCATAGAATCATTTGATGAAGACTGTATACTAGACCAGCTAGTGGTAACAGGATCAGCAACAGATAATAATTGCGGCTTAGGACCTCAGCTACAATGGTATTACCAAATAGATCTGGACTATGATGGGACATACGATCAGTCTGGCGAATTAGAAGGAACGTCACCATCATTTACCGTTAATAATGTAAGTCTTGGAACAGCAATTGTTAACTGGGTTGTAACAGATGGTTGTGGAAATAATTCTCAGTGTACACAAGTAATTAGAATTGTAGATGCTAAGCCACCAACACCATATTGTATAGCCTTATCGACTTCTTTGGGAGAGACTGGCGAGGTAGAATTGTGGGCATCAGACTTTGATCAGGGAGGCTTAGATAATTGTACGCTCCAAGATCAGATTATAATATCGTTCACGGAAGATGGTAATAGTCCTAATAGGATATTTACCTGCGACGATATTCCTAATGGGGTAGCGGCAATGGTACCTGTCAATATATGGTACATAGACAAAGATGGAAATGCAGATTTCTGTGTAACAACACTTACAGTTAGAGATACAGAGAATGTTTGTGAGGATCAGGAAGGTGCAATCGCAACAGTGGAAGGAAGAGTTGCTACAGAATTAGACGAAGGTGTAACAGGTGTAGAAATTACCCTAACTGATATCGAGCTGAGTGAATCTGACGATGTTAAAACAATAGCAGATGGAACTTATGATTTTGAATCTACTTTTGCAGTAGGTTTAGATTATAGTTTAAGTGCTTACAGAAATGATGATCATTTAAATGGGGTTAGCACCTTGGATGTATTCAAGATGCAAAGACATGTCTTAGGTTTAGAATCTCTAGACTCACCTTACAAAGTGATAGCTGCGGATATAAATAATTCTGAAAGCTTATCAGCAGTGGATTTAGTAGAATTACAGAAAATGATTCTAGGATATAATGAAGAGTTTCCTGATAATAACTCATGGAGATTTGTTGCTTCGGATTTCGAATTTGTAAGCAACGATAATCCGTGGCCTTTCTCAGAAGTTAGAGCTATTAATCCGCTAGAGTTTGATTTACTGGCAGAAGATTTTGTAGGTGTAAAAATTGGGGATGTTAATAATACTGCAGAGCCACAGTTTGGATCTAATATAATATCATCTACCAGAGGTATCAATGAATTAACCTTCATCATGGAGCAAGAGAACTTGATTGCTGGCAATCAGTATATAATACCTGTTAAGGTACATGATACCAGATTGGTAACAGCCTTCCAAGGAACCTTCAAGATAAATGTAGAGAAGGCGGAAATACTTTCTATAAGTTCAGAATCCTTAGAGATGGACAGGTTTAATTTTGGTACTGACGAAGCCATGAAAAATGGACTTATTCCTTTCCTATGGACAAATCCATATCAGAGAGCATTAGGAGATGATGAATACATTATGATAGAAGTAGCAATTAAAGAAGATGTATCTAATTCAGAGTTGATTACCTTGAACTCAGATCATACGCCTGTAATCGCATATTTCAATGATGGAGCAGTAGAAGATATAGAGGATGCTATAATTATAAAATCTGTAGAAAGAGAGAATGCCATTTTCTATGTAGGACAGAATACACCTAATCCGTTCTCTAAAGAGACGCTATTAGAGATTATAATGCCAGAAGATGGTAGTGTAGAGCTTAAGATATTTGATCCTTTATCCAGGCTTATCGAGAACGTATCTTACGACTTACAGGAAGGTAGAAATGAAATTAAAATCACTGATTTTGAACTGAACAATGCTGGGGTGTACGTATACAAGGTCGTCTATGGAAATGATGCCTATGAATATAAAATGATATATGTAAAATAGAGTATATCTAATTCGGATGATTTTTGAATAGAGGGAATTTGCACATTGCAAATTCCCTTTATTTTAAAGCTATATTTTTAAACCATTAGCTTATCTATAAGCCCCAAGCTATAGAATATCTTACGCAGGCAATAAAATTACTTCTTATAATTTGTGCTCTCGCATAAGCTCATATCTAGCGGTGTTATACCAATTCTAGTTTAGAATGACGGTAATTATTTATTTTGTTCTTCATGTTCCTTCGTTAAAAAGCCTCGCCG
>ENA-ORXR01000343-ORXR01000343.1-marine-metagenome-genome-assembly--contig:-NODE-343-length-67954-cov-9.958690_pt1 | contig 67954 bp, 55 predicted proteins | sample MGYA00237866_ERZ511479 | MGnify/ENA metagenome assembly ERZ511479 | reverse complement strand
TACGACCCGGGCAAGGAAGCCGATGCCGCTCGCGCGCTGATCGATCAAGGTGCCGACATCATCACCCAGCACACCGACTCGCCGGCGCCGCTGCAGGTTGCCGAAGAGCGTGGTGTGGTCGGCTTCGGCCAAGCGTCCGACATGAGCGCGTTCGCCCCGAAGGCACAGCTCACTTCGATCATCGATGACTGGGACGCCTACTACGTCGAGCGAGCTCGTGCGGCGATCGATGGCAGCTGGGAATCACAGGATGTCTGGAAGGGTATCGACTCCGGCATGGTCGCCTTCGCAGGCTACAACGACTCGGTGCCGGCAGACGTGCAGGCGGCGGCCGAACTCGTCAAGGAAGGCATCGTCGGCGGGACGATGCATCCCTTTCAGGGGCCCATTCTGAATCAGGCGGGCGAACAGGTCGTTGGCGAGAACGAGGTCATCGACGACGAGGTGCTGCTCGGCATGAACTTCTACGTCGAGGGTGTGCAAGGGGAACTGCCGAAGTAGGTCCAGTATCTGATCGTCGGGGCGGTCGTCGGGTTCGCCCGGCGACCGCAGGCCGACTGCTCACGCGCATAACGAGTCCAAAGCCGAATTCAACGGCGCTTGTCCAGGTGTTAGTGCAAGGCCGAGTGAATCTGCAGCCTCGTAGATCAGTTCCCTGAGCCTTTTCAGGTGAGCCTGTTGGGCCGGCGGAAAGGATGCATATGTTTCGCGTATCGCCGGGATGTCGAATGGACGCATCGCCTACCTCCTGCTGTCGCACCCTTTGTCTCGACGTCGCCTGTCGTCAGGCGCTTCCTGGCAGTCCGCCTGTCGTCAGGCGGTCTGTTGGGTCACGTTGCATCATGCCTTGTGCCTTCAGATGTCGAATGACGACCAGACCGGGCAATGGTCTGAAGGTTTTTCCATGCTGCGCACCTCGTAGTCGATGCCCGAATCGAGCAGCTTGGCCGTCATCGAAACGCTCGTGAAGAGGTGATCGATACGCAGCCCACGCTTGGGTTCTCGCTCGAAACCGCGGCTACGGTAGTCGAACCAGCTGTGCAGATCGTCGCGATCGGGGTACTTGACGCGGTAACTGTCATCGAGACCCCAGGCCTTGATCGCGTCGAGCCATTCGCGCTCCTCGGGCAGGAAGCTCGTGCTGCCAGCCCGCAGCCAACGCTTGATCGATTGCGCATCGATGCCGAGATCCGCGTCGAGTGGCGCCACATTGAAATCACCGAGCACGACGAGGTTGTCGGTGGGTGCGTGCTCGTTCTCTAGCTTGGCGAGCAGGTCGGCGTAGAACTTGCGCTTGGCTGGAAACTTGACCGGGTGATCGCGTTTCTCCCCTTGCGGGAAATACCCGTTGATGATCGTGAGCGGTTGCCCGCCGGGGCTTTTGACTGTTGTCGTCAACAGCCGTTTCTGCGCATCCTCGGCATCGGTCTTGAAGCCGACGCGCACGTCGCTCATCGGTGTTCGTGAAAGCGTAGCGACACCGTAATGCGTCTTCTGTCCGGCAAACGCCGCTTCGTAGCCCATCTCCGCGAGCGCCTCCAGCGGAAAGTCGGCGTCGACGACCTTGGTTTCCTGCAGACCGATGATGTCGGGTGCATGGGTGTCCGTGATGGCCTGCAGCTGATGCAGTCGGAGCCGCACGCTGTTAACGTTGAAGGACATGATCTTCATCCGCTAAGCCCGGCCGTGCGTGTTGAACAGGACGCGCACCTGAACCGGTCGGGCGCGTGTACCGCCGAGTGCCTCGAGGAGCGCCGCCTGACGCTGATCGAGCTGGACGACCTCGTCATCGTGCACCGCTGGATTTACCCGCGCAAGGGCAATGAGCCGGTCGCGGGCCTCGGTGAATTCCGCATCGATGGCTTCGCGAGCGTCGTCGACCAATGCCGGTACGCGCGCATCGGCGTGCTTCGACAGACGCTGAATCAATATCTCGATGGGTTTGCGACTCTTCAGGACGACCTGCCGGAGGCGGCTTCGATCGTGGCGCTGTTTTGCCGAATCGATGTCGATTCCGTCGAGTGTCGCAGTCCAGTCCTGACCATCGGTGCCGATGAAGCGCGTTTCAAGATCGGCCGACAGATAGCGTTCGACGCCAAGGGATGCCGGCGCCGGGCAATCGAGCACGTGGCTCGCCTCGATCAGCGCGAGTCCATCAGGCAACTCGAGCAAGGAGATGACCTGGGCATCGGCCTGGCCGAAACCTTCGTCAAGGACGAGATCCATGGCCGCCAGCACCATCGGGTGATCCCAGCTGAAGTACGTAAGCTCCTCGCGGGCGAGCGCCGTTGCCCGGTCGAAGGTGATGCTCATGCCGTCCTCGGGCAGGTGCGGGAAGGTCGCCACCTGCATGTGGTCGCCGGGTTGTATTATCCAGTGATCGCGTTGTTCGATGACTTCGACCCCGAAGCGATCGAAGACCGCTTCCATGAAGTCCTGCAGGCGGTAATCACGATCGAGCCGCGCCAGCTCGTCGAGCTGTGCCTGGACGCGCTCCGGGCGATTGGAATTGAGCTCGAGCAGGCGATCACGACCCGCCTCGAGCTCGCTGTCGAGACGCCTGGATAAAGTCTGTGTATCACCGATCAGCTTGTCGAGATCACTTTCCTCGAGCAGACCGGACGAGGCTCTGTCGACCAGCGTCGAGATCTCGTCTCCCAGTGCATGCTCGACCGCCGCGCCGGTGCGGCCGATCTTCTCGAAGGCGTTCAGTCCCTCGTCGTACCAGCGCAGGAGCGTGTGATCGGCCGAGCCTGTGACGCACGGCACGTGTACCTGCACGACGTGCGTCTGGCCGATGCGATCCAGTCGACCGATGCGTTGTTCGAGTAGATCAGGTGAGCCCGGTAATTCGATCATCACAAGTCGATGCAGGAACTGGAAATTGCGACCTTCGCTGCCGATCTCGGAACAGAGCAGCAGGCGGCAGCTCTCGTCGGGGTCGGCGAAATACGCGGCCGCGCGGTCTCGCTCCACGATCGACAAGCCTTCGTGAAAGCGGGCATTGGCGATGCCTGCAACGCGCAACGATTCGCCGAGTTCCTGAACCGTTTCCCGATGCTTGCAGATCAACAGGATCTTCTCCGGCGCGTGTCCGGAGAGGAATTCGATGAGCCACGCGACGAGTGTGTCGTGCGCGTCGTCGTCGAGTTCGTGCCGGTGCAGGACGCGACCGGGGAATCCGCCGACCGCAGCGCGGGTATTCCGGAACATCACCCGACCGGTGCCGTGACGATCGACCAGGCGTTCGACGAGGGTCGTGCCGAGATCGCTCATCGACAGGGTTGCCGAGGAGGCGAGTGTGCGTCGCTCGGTATCGCTGAAGGGTGCGCCGAAGAGCTCCTCCAGATGTGTCACGGCAGCCTCGTCGAGTGCTTCGTCGCGACTCAGGCGATCGGCTATGGCGGCGACCGGGGCGTATCCTGCTTCTTCTTCACGATAGCGCGCGAGATCGCCGAAGCGGTCCGGATCGAGTAGCCGCAGTCGAGCGAAATGCCCGTCCTGACCGAGTTGCTCCGGTGTGGCTGTCAGCAGCAGGACCGAGGGTGTGACCTCGGCGAGCGACTCGACTATTTCATAGCCGGGCGACGTAGCGGCAGGGGACCAGTCGAGGCGATGGGCTTCGTCGGCCACCAGCATGTCGAACCCGGCAGCGATGGCGGCGTCGCCCATGCCTTCTTCTGCCACCATGTCATCGAGTGGGCAGAGCACGAGTTGCTCGGTCAGGAACGGGTTGCCGTCGGGCGCGGTTTCAGCCACCTCGATGAAGCGCTCGGCATCCATGATGCTGAAGACGAGATTGAACTTTCTGAGCATTTCCACCAGCCACTGGTGCAGCAGTGGCGCGGGAACGACGATCAGGACGCGGTGATCGCGCCCCTGAACGAGCCGTGCATGTACGATGAGGCCGGCTTCGATGGTCTTGCCGAGACCGACCTCGTCGGCAAGCAAAAGCCTTGGGTATTCACGTTCCAGGGCGGCAACGGCAACGTGAATCTGGTGCGGCAGCACGCTTACCCGGGCGCCTGCCAGGCCGCGCACGCTCGAATGCGCCAGTCGACGGCGATGCTCGAAGACCGCGCGCCGGAGCCCATACCAGCGTACGCCTTCGATCAAGCCGGCAAACAGGCGCTCTCGCGGCGTGCGAAATTGCAGCAGATCATCGATCTCGGTCTCGATGATGCTCGCTTCCTCGCCGTTGTCTGCCCGCTTGCCGACGTAACACAGAAGACCGCGGTCCTCCTCGATCTGAAGCACCGCCAGCGACCAGCCGGCACGGCTCTTCACGGTATCTCCGACTGCAAAGACGACACGTGTCAGCGGTGCGCTCTCGGTGGCATAGATGCGCGTATCGCCCGTCGCGGGAAACAGCACCGTGACACGGCGGTGCTCGGCCTCGAGAACACTGCCGAGGCCCAGGTCGGTCTCGGTATCGCTGATCCAGCGCTGGCCGGCGCGGAATTCAGCACTCATGCCGTTCTGCCACGCGCAGCGATCGGCCGCGAGGAGCGGCTGTACCCGCATGAGTGATCGAAGGGGGCGGACAGCCGGGCCGAGAAACGGACGAGGGCAGCATCAATGCGCATTCAGGGGAGGGGGGGTCACGGGGCGGAAAACCGGCGGATTGTACCTGCAACTGGCGGATCGGCCGGCTGCTGGGGCGAAATGTGAACTCGCAAAGGTTCCGGAGCCTTGTGTTCGGAATGTGAACTACTTATATTCCACACGTCGGCGGCGGAAACGCAGTTGGCATTCTCCGTTCCGGTGGCTCGCTCCAGGGTGTGTTGCCGGTTCGATTGTCGAGACAGGTAAGTCTGGTTGTCGGGCACCACGCTCGGACAGCGTCGAAAGTCGTCGTCCCCGGTCGTTCCCCGGTCAGTCCTGGCCCGTCCATTTAAGTTTAGATATATAAGGGTATTACATTGAGTACTGGTACAGTAAAGTGGTTCGACGCAGCGAAGGGCTTTGGTTTTATCGCTCCTGAAGACGGTGGTAAGGACGTATTCGTTCACCACACGGCCATCACGGGTGACGGCTACAAGACTCTCGACGAAGGTCAGAAGGTTTCCTTCGACATCGAGCAGGGTCAGAAAGGCCCGGCGGCGGTCAACGTTACCGCCATGTAGTTTGCCGGTGAGGTTGGCGTAGACCGACCTTCAGGCTTTTCCTGCAGGCCCCGCTACGGCGGGGTCTGTGCGTTCACGCCCCGCAAATGTATGAACAATGAAGGCCTTGCAGGCGAAGGTCTGGCGAACGTCTGAGTGAATGTTCTGGTCATCAACTGCGGTTCGTCGAGCATCAAGTATGCCGTCGTCGACGAACATGAGCACGTGCTTCGATCCGGCAAGCGCGAACGGCTTGGCGCCGCCGGCATTGACGCGCATGCAGGCGCTGTAGACGAAATTCTCGCCGAGCTTGTCGATCTCGATATCGACGCCGTTGGCCATCGGGTCGTCCATGGCGGTGACCATGCCGCAGCGATGCTCATCGATGTGGGCGTCATCGACGACATCGAGCGTCACGTACCTGACGCTCCGATGCACAATCCGTTTGCACTCCTTGCAATCCGGGCCGCCCGAGCAGCCTGGCCACAGTCGAGTCATGTCGCCGTCTTCGATACGGCCTTTCACCGCAGCATGCCGCGCCGGGCAACGACCTACGCCATCGATCACGACGTCAGTACAAGTCACGGTATCCGACGCTTCGGTTTTCACGGAATCTCGCATCAGTACGCCGCCGGCATCGCTGCGTCCTTTCTCGAGCGACCGCTGGATTCACTGCGGCTAATCACGCTTCATCTCGGCAATGGCGCGAGTGCCTGCGCGGTCGAGTTCGGCCGCAGTGCGGAAACCAGCATGGGCAATACACCACTCGAGGGGCTGGTGATGGGCACCCGCTCGGGTGACGTCGATGCCGGTGTGCTCCTGCAGCTCCTTCGCGAGGGCTTCGACGTCGATTCTCTCGATACCTTGCTGAATTGTCAGAGTGGGCTCGCGGGGCTCTCGGGTCTTGGCCCGGACCTCCGGGAGATCGAGCGTGCCGCTGCCGACGGGAATGATCGCGCGCGGCTTGCCATCAACGTCTTCGCTCATCGCGCACGCAAGTACATCGGGGCTTACGCCGCGGCAATGGGCGGCGTCGACGCTATCGTCTTCACCGGCGGCATCGGTGAAAACAGCGCCACCATGCGACGCCGCATCCTGCAGCGGCTCGAATTTCTCGGCGTACTGCTCGATGAAGACCGCAACCTCGATGCGAGCGTGCGGAGCGATACCGATCACGCCCTGATAACCGCGCCTCGGTCGCGGGTCGAAGTCATTGTCGTCAAGACCAATGAGGAGCTGATGATAGCGCGTGAGACAAGAGCGCTGGTCGATGCAGCGCGAGCCCAGCCTGCCACCCGGCAACCTGTACCGGTCGCGGTCAGTGCAAGGCATTGCCATCTCACCGCCAGCACTTTTGAAGCACTGTTCGGTGCCGACGCTACGCCAACGCCTGCGCGCGATCTGTCTCAACCCGGTCAATTCGCCTGTGAAGAGTGCGTCACCCTGGTCGGGCCGCGTGCCCGCATCGAAGGGGTGCGCTTGCTCGGACCGCTTCGCGATGTCGATCAGATAGAGATCTCGAGGACGGACGAATTCCGGTTGGGTGTCGATGCTCCGGTGCGTGATTCGGGCAACGTGACGGGGTCTGCGCCGATCAGGGTCGAAGGGCCCGCTGGCAGCGTGTCACTCACCGAAGGGCTTATCTGTGCGCGTCGCCATGTGCACATGCATCCGGACGATGCCCGTGCCTTTGGTGTCGAGGATCGTCAGGAAGTCGCTGTCGCCCTGGTCGGCGGTGAACGTGATCTGGTGTTTGGTGACGTGCTGATTCGGGTGTCGCCGCGCTACGCGCTCGAGATGCATATCGATACGGATGAAGCCAATGCGGCGGAATTCGATGCGAGCACGACGGGTGAGGAAGGCGGTGTGCTGACCGCCGCGGCCGCGTACGGTGTGTTGACGGCGCTATCGACCCCGGAAAAGAAATCGTGAGCACGGCAATCGTCTGGTTCAGGCAAGACTTGAGGCTTGCCGACAACCCGGCGCTGCAGGCTGCTTGTGAGCAGTGTGAGCGCATTGTTCCTGTCTTCATCGACGATCCTCGCGACAGCACCGTGGCGCGAATCGGTGCGGCGAGCCGGGTCTGGCTTCATCACAGTCTCGTGTCGCTCGACACCTCGCTCGAACAGGCGGGGTCGGCGCTGATCTGTCGTCAGGGCGACCCGCTCGAGAATCTCGAGGCGCTGATCGACGAGTGCGGCGCAACCCGGATCTTCTGGAACCGCTGCCAGGATCCGGTCACTATCGCCCGCGACAAGCTCATCAAGGCGTCGCTCGCCGCCCTCGAGCCAAAGACCTTCAATGCACTGCTCATCCACGAGCCGTGGACGGTACTGAAGAAAGACGGCACTCCCTACAAGGTCTATACGCCGTACTGGCGGGTTGCCTCTGCTGCCTATGACGGCGATCGTGATCGACACCAGCCGCTGCCGGTACCCGCATCCATCCCGAGCGACGCGGCCTGTCGGAAGCTGAGAGGTGCGAGCGATATCGAGGGGCTTGGATTATTGCCTGACAAGTCATGGCCGGCGTCGATGATGTCGCACTGGTCGGTCGGCGAAAAGGCTGCGACAACGCAACTCGAGCACTTTCTCGGCGAACACGTCGAACACTATGCGGAAGGTCGCAACCTGCCTGCCGAGAGTGCTACTTCGCGACTCTCGCCCTACCTGCATCATGGGGAAATATCGCCGCGACAGATTCTCGCCCGGCTGACGCGCGGCGGCGAACTTGCGGCACTCGGCGACGATGAGACGGTCTACGCAAAGGAAGTCTTCTGGCGTGAATTCGGCTATTCGCTGCTCTATCACTTCCCCGACATGCCGACGGAGCCACTGGATCGCAGGTTCAGCAACTTTCCCTGGAAGAAGGGCCAGAAGGCATTGCAAGCCTGGCAACAGGGCCGAACGGGTGTGCCGATCGTGGATGCCGGCATGCGCGAACTCTACGCGACAGGCTGGATGCACAATCGGGTGCGGATGATCGTCGCCTCCTATCTCGTCAAGAACCTGCTGTTGCACTGGCGTCAGGGTGAGGCCTGGTTTCGAGATTGTCTGGTCGACGCCGATGTCGCGAGCAATGTCATGGGGTGGCAGTGGACGGCGGGTTGTGGCGCCGATGCAGCGCCCTTCTTTAGGGTCTTCAATCCGGTATTGCAAGGTGAACGGTTTGACCGTCAGGGGGCCTATGTGCGGCAGTGGGTGCCCGAACTCGCGGATGTCGATGACCGGCATGTGCATCAACCCTGGTCCTTGCCAGCAGCGGCTCGTGCCGCCCTTGACTACCCCGAGCCGCTAGTCGATCTGAAGATCAGCCGCCAGCAGGCGCTCGACGCGTTCGCAGAGATACGCGGCTGACGGAACCGAACGCGCAGGCCAGGGACTGACAGCTGTCCTTCGTGTTCAAGCCTTGCCATGACCGCTGTTGCCCTGATCGCTCATTTCGACATTCACAAGAGCCCCCGGCAAGCGCGACTGCTGACGAGCGCCTTCCTGCTCCTGGTGTTCGCGATGGCAGCCGCTCCCGCCCGATCCGCCGACGATGACGTGACGACGTCACGCGTCATCGAGCTATTCACGTCACATGGCTGCTCGTCCTGCCCGAGCGCCGATGCCTACCTCGGTGAATTGCTTCAGGAAGCTCCCGGGCTGGTTGCCCTGGAATTCCACGTGGACTATTGGAATTCACTGGTGCACGGGAGTGCCGGCAACTTCGTCGATCCTTTTTCCGATGCAGCCTGGAGCGAGCGGCAGCGCCGCTACAGCGCGCGCCCTCTGGCCGGGCGAACCGGCGTCTACACGCCACAGGTCATCATCGACGGCGGCTACGCCACGGTCGGTTCGGACCGGCGTCGCATCGACCGTGCACTGGCGATCGCCCCGCCTCGAACCCCATTGATCGTCATCGCGCGAGACGGTGACACACTGCGCATTCGGGTCGACAAGGTACGCGTCGGTGAGCGTTCGACACGTGCGGCAGGCGAACAGCCGCTGCCGTTGCCCGATATCGGTGAAGTGGCGCTGGTGCGCTATCTGGACAAGACTCGAACGGCCATTACCGGCGGTGAGAACAAGGGGCTCGACATCGTCAACCACCGGGTGGTGACGTCGCTCGAGTCCTTGGGTCGAGTTGATGCGGCGGGCGGGCTCCTTGCTGTAGTGGCAGCACCCGGCGCCGGCAACGAGGGTTGTGCCATCATCGTTCGACAGGGTGACGAAATGGCCGTACTTGCTGGTCGACTCTGTCCGGGCGCCGCCTGATCGCCCTGTCGGGTGCTATCGTTACGCCATCCGTCCTTGCGCTCCCCGAGGTATCGCTTGCATCGCCACTACCCCATCTTCGCCGCGCCGTCACGCCCGGCAACGAGCGCACGGCCGACAGGGGCCCGCCGTCGCGTCAATCTCGCCATCGTCGCGGGTCTGTTCGGGCTGATGCTGAGCCTCGCTGCCACGCCCGCACTAGCCGAGGGAACGGGGAGTGCAGCCGGGTCCGAACTACTCATCGTCCCTGTGCCGGCTGGCGCAGGATCTTCAAGCAAGCCAATGCAACTCGGCGCTTCACGGCAGTCCGGAGACAAGCGACAAACGGCAATGTCCCTGCTCGGGCAATCGCCCGCGGAGCGGCGGGCGGTGTTCGGCCCGGAGCGCTCCTTCGGGCCTTATCTCGAGTTGCAAAGCGTGGTGCAGGGGCTGAAGCATGACAAGCTCGATGTCTTTGGACCCTATGGCAGCGTCGTGCTCGGTACCTGGATTCGCCCGGGTATCGGCGTCGAAGTGTTTGCTGATACGCCCTTCAGCTACGGTGAGGACAACGAGTTCGAAGCGGGCGTCAGTGAAGCGTACGGCGCGGCCCTGCGGCTGCGCTCGCCGTCGAATGACGGACTCTACGGCTATGTGGTCATCGGCTATGTCGATTTCTCCGTATATCAGGAGCCGAAGTCGGGTGGCTTCGAGATTGAAGAACGCTTCGCCGGTGCGCGGCTGAGTGTCGGAGTGATGCAGCGGTTGCGCATCCTGCCGGCCATGCTGGTGACGGCGGAATACCGAAACCTCTATTCCGACGAGCCGATCAGGGTTGACGGCCTGTCGCTTGGCCTCAGGCTGGATGTCCGATGAGCAAGTCGATTACCGTCAAGTCGATTACCGCAGGGTCGATTCCCGCAGGGTCGATTCCCGTAGGGTCCCGCACCGTCGCCGCCTCGAAATCGGGTCATCGACTGACGACCCCGCTCGCCACGGCCACCGCTTTGGTGTCGCTGGCGGCCTGCTCGGGTGACGTTCAGCCGTTGATCGAGGCGGTCGAGGTCAGCGAACTGGGTATCGAGACCTTGTCGATCGTCGCACCGGAGGGCAGCATCACCGACCCGGTATTGACCGTCAATCCGCGTGACCAGATAGCCTTCACATTGCAGGGGACGGGTGCCGGTGGTGTGGAAGTTCCGGTGAAGTCTGACGAGCGACGCTGGCGCATCTCGGATCATGCGGTGGGAAATATCAGTGAGGACGGTGTGTTCACGGCGAGCGCCGATGGTGGGGCGAGCATCACGGTCGGGATCGGCAATGTGGTTGCCCGCGAGTTTGACGTCGTCGTGAACGAATCGGCGGTGTCGACGATCGAGCCGATTGTCGGCCCGATGACGCTCGACCCCTGCGTACAGAGCAGCTATTCGGCGGTCGCGGGCTTCGTCGATGGCAGTCGGCGATTGTTGCAGACGTCCCAGGTCGAGTGGAGCAGCAGCGACACCGGGGTTCGGGTCAGCGAGAGTGACGATGGCCGCGCCAGCGTCAGTGCAACCGAACCGGGCGCGATCACCCTGACGGCCACGGCAGGCAGTGCCGGTCAGGATCTTGCCATCTCCGTCAGTGCCGACGCGCTGCAGTCGATCGATATCGGTCCGGCTCTCGTTGCCGATGTCGGTGAGACGATTCAACTGAGCGCCACCGGGACCTATACGGAAGATGCGCGTTCGACGGCACGAACCATCACCGACACGGTTGACTGGGAAGTGACGGCTGGTGATGATTTCATCAGTGTGAGCAACGAAGCTGCCGACCGTGGTCTGCTGATGGCACGGAGTTCCGGCAGCGGCGAGGTGCGCGCGCGTTGCGGCAGTGTGGAGCGCCGGGAAACCTTCGAGGTGCGGTCGACGGATTCGAGTGACGACAGCCTTTCCTTCGACGCCCCTGACAACGACATTCTTGTCATTCCCCTCAATGGCGGTCCTGTTCAGGTGCGTGTCTCGACGGGAGGCGAGTATGACGCAAGTGACGAAATAACCGACAATGTGGCCGTGCTGTGGCAGGTGCTCGACTCGAATCAGACATTCATCAACCTGGTAACGCAAGGGGTCGACAGAGGGCTGGTATCGCCGCTAGCCGTCGGCGCGACCACTATCCGGGTCACCTTTGGCGGTGACCAAGCCGACCTGACCATCAACGTTGTCGGATCGCTCTGATACCTGCCGGACGGAATTGCCCGATCGTGTCTCCTGACCATACCGTGTTGCCTGCCGTAAGGCAGTTGCAGGAACAGCTCGAAGGCGCCGTCATCGGCCAGGAGCATCTCGTCAACCGGCTGCTTGTCGCCTTGCTCGTCGATGGGCATCTGCTCGTCGAAGGGGCGCCGGGCCTTGCCAAGACGCGTGCGGTCAGAGCACTGGCCGAGTTTATCGAGGTCGACTACCAGCGCGTGCAGTTCACGCCGGATCTTCTGCCGGCGGATCTGACCGGGACCGAGATCTATCGGCCGGCGAACGGCACGTTCGTGTTTCAGCGCGGCCCGCTATTCAGTAACCTGGTGCTTGCCGACGAAATCAATCGCGCACCCGCCAAGGTGCAGTCGGCGCTGCTCGAAGCCATGGCCGAGCAGCAGATATCGGTCGGCCATGAGACCTACGCTCTGCCCCGGCCTTTCATGGTCATGGCGACGCAGAATCCGATCGAGCAGGAAGGCACCTACCCGCTGCCCGAAGCACAGCTCGATCGTTTCCTTATGCATGTCGTCGTCGACTATCCGGACGCCTCGCGCGAAGCGGAAATACTGCGGCTGGTCCGCGGCGAAGCCCTGGCTGCGAGTGAAGATGCCGGGGTGACAGGGTCGTCCACTCCAGGTGTCACGCCAATTCCACGGAAAACGCCAACGGCGGCGCCCACCCTGACACTGGCGTCGCTGTTTGCGGCGCGTCGTGAAGTGCTCGGAGTGCATCTGGCCGATGCGCTCGAGGACTATCTGGTGCGCCTCGTCGTCGCGAGTCGAGAACCATCGTCGCATGACTCCGATCTGGCGCGCTGGTTGTCCTACGGCGCGAGTCCCAGGGGCACGCTTGCACTCGATGCGGCCGCTCGCGCTCACGCCTGGCTGGAAGGGCGCGACTATGTGTCTCCCGGAGACGTGCAGTCCGTGGTGCACGATGTCTTGCGACACCGGCTCCTGTTGTCATTCGAGGCCGAGGCCGATGGCATCACCGCCGATGACGTCATCGATCGACTGCTTGAGCTTGTGGCGGTGCCGTGAAGGGAGGATCGACGACGCCCGGGTCGCCGACGCTCAAGGTAGCCCAGGGGGTGGCACCGGGGGTAGCCCCGGGGCGAACGAGCAGCACCGGGGCCACGACCGCAAGGGCCAGCGCCGAGCCGGCATTCGCCTCCCCCGCAGCCACCCGGCTCGATGAACTGGTGCAATTGCAACGGCTCGCCAGTGTGCTCGCGAGACGTCGGCGCCGCGCCCGCACGCAGCTGTCCGGCGCGGCAGTGTCTAGACGCCTGGGGCGGGGTCTCGACTTTGCCGAAACCCGGGTCTACCAGCCGGGCGACGATGTCCGCATGATCGACTGGCGGGTGACTGCGCGCACCGGGCTTGCCCATACCAAGCTGTTCGTCGAGGAGCGCGAGCGCCCTGTCCTGTTCGTCGTCGACTACCGTGCGGGCATGCGTTTCGGTACCCGCTGCCTGTTCAAGTCTGTGCTTGCCGCTCGCCTGGCGGCTGTGCTCGGCTGGAGTTCGGTGGCCGAGCGCGATCGGGTCGGCGGCTTCGTGGTCACCGACGATTGGCACGCTGAAGTTCGGCCAGCGAACGGGCGACGGGGTCTCATGAAGCTGTTCCGTGCAATCGACCAGGCGCAGCAACGGCTGCCGGAACCGGGGCAGGGTCAGTTCGGCGACTGTCTGGCGCGACTGCGACATGTCGCACAACCGGGCAGTACGGTCGTGATTCTCAGTGACTTCGCGGACTTTGATGAACAGGCCCGGGGCGCGCTGGGTAGCCTCTCCCACTCGCTCGATCTGCTGGCGGTGCAGATCGTCGACCCGCTGGAGCGCACACTGCCGCCGGCGGGACGCTACCCGGTCGTGCACCAGGCGGCCGGCCGGACGCAGCACTCGATATTCCAGATTGGTGGTCGTCGCCAGCGCCAACAGCATGCCGAGCGATTCCAGCACGAGCGCGAGGCGATCGTCAGCTTCTTTGCCCGCGGCGGGCACAAGGCACTGCTGATCTCGACCGACCAACCCTTGCTCGATTCGGCGGCGCAGGTGTTGACCCGTGCGTCGCCACTTGATGACGCATCGCGGGCCGCACCCGCAAGGGCGCGATCGTGACGGAACGTGAAGCGCTGCTGGCGCAACTGCGCGATCCGCTCCCGCCGCTCGTGTCGTGGTGGCCGCTGGCGCCAGGTTGGTGGATTCTGGCTGGCCTGCTGCTCGGCCTTGCCCTGTTGCTCGTGCTCGGACGGCTCTGGCGACGACGACACAGGCAGCGTGCCTGGCAACGACAAGCGCGTGCCGAGCTTGGCAATCTGCGGGTCGCGCTGTCCGCTGCGTCGAAGCTGCCCGATACGTCGAGCAAAGAGGTCCTGTCGGCTGCGTCAGTGCTGACGCGACGGGTCTTGCTCGCCGTCCTGCCGCGTGCGCGGGTCGCCGCCCTGCACGGCGACGCCTGGCTGCACACGCTCGACAGCCTTGCCGGCGGACGACAGTTCAGCGACGGCCCCGGGCGCTGGCTGGCAACCGGCCCGTTTCAGCGGCAGCCCGCGCTCGACGATAACGATCTTTCCCGCCTTCTGGACGCCATCGAATCACTGATTGCGAATGCCGACAAGCCGGTTGCCGGCCGCCGTGAATAGCCTCGAAATCCTCGGTGGTGGCATCCTGTTCCTGGGCTGGCCACTGGCTCTGCTGGCCTTGCCCTTGCCGCTGCTCGTATATCGGCTTGCGCCGCGCGCCCGTCCCGTGACGGCTGGCGCCTTGCGACTGCCCGCGACGCTTGAATGGGCGCAGACAGACAATGCAGGTCCGGAACGTTCCTGGCAAGGCCGACTCGGCGTACTGCTCCTCGCGCTGTGCTGGCTTTCCCTGATCGTGGCGCTGGCGCGCCCGCAAAGTCTCGGCGAACCGTTGGGAACACCGCTCGCAGGTCGTGATCTGATGCTCGGTATCGACATCTCCGGCAGCATGCGCGAAAACGATCTCTACGCGGGCAATACGCGGGCAAGCCGCATGGCGGTGGTGCGGCAGGTGGCGCGCGAATTCGTGGCCCGGCGAGAGGGCGATCGAATCGGCCTGATCATGTTCGGCAGCGAAGCCTACGTGCAGACACCGCTGACCACCGACCATGCCACCGTGCAGCACTTTCTCGATCAGGCTGCGGTGGGGCTCGCTGGACGTTCGACCGCCATCGGTGACGCCATCGGCCTTGCCGTCAAGCGTCTTCGTGATCGCACGGCCGACGCTCGAGTCATGATTCTGTTGACGGACGGCGCCAATTCGGCCGGCGTCGTGGAACCTCTCGACGCGGCCCGTCTGGCGCGGGACCACGGTATCCGCATTCACACCATCGGTGTCGGCGCCGAGGCGCGCCCACAGTCAGTGATCGAGCGGGCTTTCGGCAACCAGCGCGCGGAGCTCGACGAGGCGACGCTCTCGAGTGTGGCCGAGGTGACCGGCGGTGCTTACTTCCGCGCGCGTGATGCGGCCGAGCTGGAGAGCATCTACCGCGAGATCGACGCGCTCGAGCCGAGTGACGAGGAGCACGAGAACTTCCGCCCCCTGCTCGAACGTTATCCCTGGCCGCTCGGCGTGGCGCTGGCATTGTCGATTGCCTGGGCGCTCCTGCGTGCCCTCCCGACCTGGCGTCGTGCCCGTGTCTGAATCACTGTTTCATTTTCTGCGGCCCGCCTGGTTATGGGGTTACCTGCCGCTGACGCTCGCCGCGATCGTCTGGTGGCGACAACAGGCCGCGGCCAGCGCCTGGCGCGTTGTTGTCGATGCGGAACTCGCGCCGCACATGCTCGAGGACGGGGCAGCGCATCGTCGCCGCGATGCGCTGCTGCTGTTTCTCGGCTGGGCGCTTGCCTTGCTGATACTTGCAGGCCCCGTACGCGAGCGCCAGAGCGTCGAGGTGTTCGAAGCGCGTCGTGCACAGGTCGTGCTGTTCGACCTGTCACGGTCGATGCTCGCCGACGATGTCGCACCGAGCCGCCTGGCGCGGGCGCGATTCAAGCTTGCCGATCTCATCAAGCGCTCGGGAGGCGTGCGCACCGGCCTGGTCGGTTTTGCCGAGCGCCCGTACGCGATCAGTCCCTTGACCGACGATGCGGCGACGCTCGAAGCCTTTGTGAGCTCGCTCGATCCCGAGATCATGCCCGCGCAGGGAAGTCGGGTCGATCTTGCATTGACGTTCGGGGGCGAGCTTCTGGCACAGGCCGGTGTCGACTCGGGTCACGTGATCCTGTTCAGCGATGCGGACGTGACAGCGAGGGATGCAGAAGCTGCGCGAGCGCTTCGCGAACAAGGGCATGTCGTCTCGGTTCTCGCCGTCGGCACACCTGCCGGTGCTCCGCTACGGGGAGCGGACGGCAAGTTCCTGCGTGATCGAAACGGCGGCATCGTGGTGGCGCAACTTGATCGCGACGGCCTCGCGGATCTGGCAGGTACCGGTGGCGGTGTCATGGTTGCTTTATCCAGTACGATGGATGACATCGACAGCTTGCTTGCCGTGCAGACTCGTCTGAGCAGTGAGATGCCTGGCTCTGGCGGTGGCTCTGGCGATGACAGCGTCGGTGGCCCCGATGCGCCGCAGGCGCTCCACTGGGTGGAACGCGCGCCCTTGCTGATCCCGCTGCTGGCCCTGTTGGCGCTGGGGTTCTTTCGCCGTGGAGTCGTCACATGAAGACCGGCTGGATGGGCCGAAGCGTACATTGCGGCGGTGTAGAGAAATGTCCCGGGTCGATGCTTGTGAGCGGGTTTGTCGTTCTCGCTCTGCATCTGTCGACAACAACCGACGCCCGGGCGTACGACCTCGGTTCCTTGTTTCGTACACCGCAACAGCAGGCCGCTGCGAAGCTCGAGAGCGGCGAGCACGAGGCGCTCATCGAGGATGCACCGGATGCTCGCTGGGAAGGCCTGGCCCGCTACCGTGGCGGCGACGCCGACGGCGCGGCCGCCGCTTTCACCCGCGCACTCGAGGCCCAGGACGAGAACGAGACGGGCCAAAGTGACGCCGCGCGCAACGATCTCCTGTTCGCACGCGCCACGGCAGAGACTCGCGCGGGTCGCCCTGCGCAAGCGCTGCCGCTCTATGACGAGATCCTCGGCAACGATCCCGCCCACGAGGACGCTTTGCACAACCGGGAGATTGCCGAGGCGCTGCTGGCGCTCGAGCAGGAACACGAGCAGGATCAGCCTGACGGGAATGCCTCGGACGAGTCGGGGGATGGTGAGGATTCGGAGGAGGGGCAGGGTTCGCCGTCGGATGATGAGAATGCTGGTGACGGCTCGAATGAAGGCGATCCGGATGCGTCTGACAAGAGCAGTTCGGGCGACGAGACCGACCAGGCTGATGATGCCGAGGCTGCCGGCGATAGCAGCGACGAGTCGTCGGACGCGTCCGGCGATGCGGCGGGCTCATCGACAACCGGCAGGGAAAGCGATGATGGCCCGGGCGCCGATCCTGCAGTGCCTGACGAGTCCGAACAGCAAGCAGCACGGGATGCACTGGCGGCGGAGGCCGCGGCTGCCGGGGACACTCGTGAGGACGTCGCATCGCCGGCCGCCTCGGCCCGCGAAGGCGAAGCCATGCGGACTCCAACTGAACGGGAGCAGGCGACCGAGCAATGGTTGCGGCAGATTTCCGACGACCCCGCCGGCTTGCTCAGGCGGCGGCTCGAACAAAACCATCGCGTCGACTATCCGGAGGTTCGGGAAAGTGATGAGCCCTGGTAACCGCCTAGCGCACCTCGCCTGGCAGACGTGTGCGTTGTTCCTGCTGTCGCTCGGTGCGCTTGCCCAGATGCAGCAGCCGAGTGTGCGTGCGCAACTCGGCGCTGCATCGATTTCGATCGAGGAATCGGTGCGTCTGGCCATCGTCGCCACAAACATAGATGGCGAACTCGATGCCGCCGCCCTCGATGCGGACTTCGACGTCATCAGTCGCTCCAGCTCGCGTTCGGTCGAAGATATCAATGGCGTCAGGCAGACGTCAGTCACCTGGGTGCTCGAACTCAAGCCGCGCGCAGCAGGCATCTTCACGATTCCGGCGGTCACCGTCGACGGCATACCGAGTGACCTGCTCACCCTGACCGTGACCGACGCGCCGACCGGCAATGCCCGTGATGTCTTTGTCGAGGCCGAGCTCGACAGTGAACGGCCCTGGGTACAGTCGCAGGTGATCCTGACGCAGCGGGTGTTCAGCGGCATCGACATTGTCGAAGGGTCGCTCGGACCGCCGAGTGGCGAGGATCTCGAGGTGCGCCAGCTGGGTGAGGACAGGCAGTACGTGGCCGAGCGCGATAGCCGTGAATACCGGGTGACTGAACGTCGCTACGCGCTCTTCCCGCAGCGTAGTGGCGTACTGAGCGTCGAGCCGATCGTGCTCAGCGTCCTCGTGCCGGCAGAACCCTCGCGCGTGCGTGGGTTCTTTTCACCGACACGCCGGATCGAACGCCGCACTGCCGCACTCACTCTCGACGTGCAGGCGCGGCCCGACGGATCGAGCGGCTGGTGGCTGCCGGCAAGCCGGGTCGAGTTGAGCGAGCGGCAGGCAAGCGCGGACGGGAGCGGGGCCGGCATCGCCGTGTCGACTGAAGTGCGCGTCGGCGAACCGTTGACGCGCAGCGTCGTGCTGAGTGCCAGCGGAGTACTGGAAAACCAGCTGCCCGTGATCGATGCGCCCGAGGTCGAGGGCTTGTCGATCTATGCCGACGAGCCCGTTCGCCTGAGCCAGGTCACGGCGGACGGCATCGATGCCTCGCAGAGCCTTTCCTTCGCGATCATTCCCGAACGCGCGGGTGAATTCGAGCTGCCGCCGGTGCGCGTCGGATGGTTCGATGCAGCCGCCGGAGAGGAGCGGACGGCGGAACTGCCATCACGAAGCCTGACGGTATTGCCGGCCGCCGCAGGCGGTGCAGCGAGCGCGCCTGCCGATACGAGCGCGGAGACCCTTGCCGGCCTCGGCAATTCGCCAACGCCGGAGCAGAGCGCGCTACGGCGTGATGGCGACAGTGCCCTGTTGCCACCAGAGACCGTGGGCGACGAAGCGGTGACCGGCAACGGCAGCGCTGCCGACGTGGCGGCCCTGCCGGTTGGCGCCGCGGAAACGGTTCGGGAGCAGGCCGAAGCGGCGGGCGGTTCCCTGACGCTCTGGCGCCTGTTGGCCTTGCTGGCCGTCCTGGGTTGGGCCGGCACGGCACTGGCCTGGTTGCTTGCCCGGCGCCGGTCGCCGTTCTTGCGCAAGCCCGGCGATGACGCGGTGCGCGACAGCACCCGCAAGCAACGCGCTGCCGAACTTCGTCTCGCGCGACAGACCTTGTCGAGCGCGGTGCGTGACGGATCAGCAGCGACGCTGGCACGAGCGGTGCTCGCTCGGGCAGCGCTGCAATGGCCGCAAGCGTCCCCGAAGAGTCTGGGATCCCTGTCACGGCGCCTCGGTCCCGGTACGGCGGTGCAGGCTCGCCTGGCCAGGCTTGACGCTTTGCTCTACGGATCGGCAGGCGCTCAAAATCAGCGGGATCTGTCCGCGTTCGATGAGCTGCCCGAGCTGCTCGAGCAGGCTCTGGCAAACGTCGGCGCGGACGCAGCGCAGCACCGGCCTCTCGGCAGCGGTGGCACTGATGTCGCAGCGCCAGGGCAGCTGCCGAACCTGTAGTCGAACCGGTAGCCGGGTTTTCGCAAGTCTCGCTCGGTCTGGTTCGAGTTCGGCAGGGCGTGAGGGTCGCCGACAGGCACGATTGTTGAGTCGGCACCTGATCAGTGCGAACCTCGAAACAGAAGGGTGGTGCCGCTACGGGAGCTTGCCTCGCCGTACTGGCCGGTCTGTGCCTGTCGTATCCATCGATGGCGGCTGACGCGGTCCCAGGCGAACAGTATTGTGATGTGCCGGACGGCGACGGTCAGCAACGCGCTGTCGATCGTATCGAGTTCGCCGGTAATCGCGTCACCCGGCCTGCGATCATGGAGCGCGAGCTCGTGCACCGCGTCGGCGATCGCTGTTCACTCGATCGAATCGTCGACGGGGTTCAGGCCTTGATGGATCTCGACTTGTTCAGATCGGTCAGGGCAGAGCTGGAACTCGAGCCGTCGCCATTCGGAAGGGCGACGCTGGTTCTTCGCTACGCGGTGCAAGAGAAGATTTTCTTCCTGGCGATTCCGCGCATCAGTCGCACCTCGGATGCAGAGCTTCGCACCGGCTTGCAGCTCCGCTGGGACAACTTTGCCGGGAGACTGCATGAGCTAAAGTTGACGGCCGAACGCCGTCAGGAGGACGATGGTCGAGGTCGCGACGGTTACGTCAACAGCCTCGACTACCGTGTACCGCGCTTTCTCGGCAGCGACTACGGACTCGACGTCGACATTGCCAGCGAGCGACGTCAGACGGGTTTCTCGCGTGAGTCCGTCTCCCACGGCGAGGGCGTGCGCGAGTCACGACGCTTCGGCGTTGGCATTGCTCGCTGGCTCGATCAAGGTCGTGGCATCGGTGGGCTGCGTCTGGTGGCGGGAGTGGCGTTCGAGGAACGTGAACTCGAATTGACGCGCGGCACGGCAGGCCCGCATACGGGTGGCTTCGATTCCCGTGTCTCGGTCGGCCTCGAGAACCGGCAGGTGCATCGCGAGGAGTATCGGCGACGTGGTTACGCTGCACGCGTCGGGGTGCAAGCAGCCGGAGCCTGGAGCGGCTCGGATTTCGCCTATCACCGAACGGATCTGCGCTTGTCACACTATTACCCGTTCGCTTCCGGTATCCACAATCTGAACCTGCAGTTCAGGCTCGGTATCAGCGATCGTGCGCCGTTCGGCGGTGACACCTACAGCATTGGTGGCGGCGAAGTCATGCGGGGTGTTGCGCCGGGTCGAGACAAGGGTGACATGCTTGTGCTTATGAACATCGAGTATCTCTCGGCGTTCTTTACCCGGCCGGCATGGCGCTGGGTCCTGTTTGTCGACGTGGGCAATGTGTATCCGATCAGACGCCCGGCACTGCTCGAGCAGAATCTGCGCGCCGGCCTCGGCCTTCGCTACAAGCTGCGCGCGCTGACCCGTACCGACCTCCGGCTGGATGTGGCCTGGGATCCGGACGAGGACGAGCTTCGCACCTACGTCGCCACGAGCCTCACTTTCTGATGCTGCAAACGATGCATCTCGAAAATAGACCGAAAGGCGACAGTTGCACGCCTTGTGGCCGATTACCCGAGGCACGGGCACATCGCAGCTTGCGGTTGCAGCCGATTTCTCGCACCCGGTTACCGCATCCGGCTTCGGCATCCGGTTTCCCTGGGTGCCTGTATCATCTGCACTCGATCCGATGCTGTGCGGATGTTCGATCGGTCAAAGCGACAGCACGAGCCCGCGACGGGGAGCAAACGGCATGAGCGACTCCATTCCGACTTTTCAACACTGGCGATTGAGCCGCGACGAGGAAGATATCGTCTGGGCGACGCTCGATCGGGCGGGTGAGAGTGTCAACGCACTGTCCAGCGCGGTCATGAGCGAGCTTGATGCCGTGATCACTCATATCGAGCAGACGCGGCCGACCGGGGTCGTATTCCTGTCCGGCAAGCCTTCGAGTTTCATCGTCGGCGCGGACATTCGCGAATTCGATGGCTTCGACTCGGCCGATGCGGTCGCGGAGCAGATCCGCCAGGGCCAGGCGGTCTTTGCACGGCTCCAGAACCTCGCGTGCCGAAGTGTCGCGGCGGTGCACGGATTCTGCCTTGGCGGCGGGCTGGAACTTGCGCTGTCCTGCGACCTGATCCTGGCCATGAATGTCGAGGCCACCCGCATCGGACTGCCAGAGGTCAAGCTGGGCATCTTCCCCGGTCTCGGTGGCACGACGCGGTTGACAGAGCGGCTCGGCGGTCTTGCGGCGATGGAGCTGATGCTGACCGGACGTTTGCTCCGGGCACCGGCTGCCCGCAAGCTCGGCCTCATCGACGAGCTGGTCGAGGAGTCGGGTTCGCTGCACTGGAGCGCTCGTCGGGCGGTGCTTGGCAAGCGCCTGCGGCGCCCGCCCGGGGTGCTGGCAACGCTTTCGAACCGACAGCCGGTACGGGCCGCACTGGCCCATGTACTTCGGCGAAAAACCCGTGCGAAAGCCAACCCCGAGCACTACCCCGCACCGTTCGAGATGATCGATCTGTGGGCGAGGCATCGCGACAACCGGCGTCGCATGTTCGCTGGTGAGGCTGAGCGCGTTGGCCGTCTGATGGTCGGTGATACGGCCCGAAACCTGCGCCGAATCTTCTTTCTGACGGAGCGCATGAAGGCCCTTGGCAAGACGGCCGATTTCAATGTACGGCGCGTTCATGTCGTCGGTGCCGGCGTCATGGGCGGCGACATTGCCGCCTGGTGTGTGTTGCGTGGTCTGGAGGTGACGCTCCAGGATCGGGCGATGGAACAGGTCGAACCCGCGATGCAGCGAGCCCACGCTCTGTTCCGCAAGCGCCTGAAGAAGAAACCTGCTGTGCTTGCAGCCAGGTCGCGACTCGTCGCGGACATCGACGGGCGTGGTGTGGCGCGAGCCGATGTGGTGATCGAGGCGATCTTCGAGAATGCCGACGCGAAGCGCGAGCTTTATGCCACGCTCGAGCCTCGCATGGCGGCGCACGCGGTTCTCGCGACGAACACCTCGGCCCTGCCGCTTGAAGAGCTGGCGTCGGGTCTTGCCGATCCGTCGCGTCTCATCGGTTTGCATTTCTTCAACCCGGTGGCGAAGATGCCGCTGGTCGAAGTCGTGCACGGTGCTGACACGCAATCCGTCTGGATCGACAAAGGCTGCGCCTTCTGCACCCGGATAGATCGCTTTCCGCTGCCGACGAAGAGCTCGCCCGGTTTTCTCGTCAACCGTGTACTGGCGCCTTACATGATGGCGGCCTTCACACTGCTTCTCGAGGGTATCGACAAGGACACCATCGACGCGGCCGCCATCCACTTCGGCATGCCGATGGGGCCGATCGAGATGGCCGACGTGGTCGGACTCGATGTCTGTCGACAAGTGGCCGATACGCTTGCGCGGGGCGACGTCACAGCTCAGGCACGATTGCTCGACGAACGGATCGAGCAGGGCAAGCTCGGTCGCAAGAGCGGAGAAGGTTTTTATCGCTGGGTGAAGGGCAAGGCAGATCGCCGCGCCATCGATGTCGACAGCCCTTACGGTGACCAGCTGGCCTCACGCCTGATGACGCCGTTTCTCGACGAATGCAGGGCGGTGGCGGCCGAGGGAATCGTCGCGGACGACGATCTGCTCGATGCCGGTATCGTTTTCGGGACCGGCTTTGCGCCGTTCCGCGGTGGTCCGATGCATTACCTGGCGAGCCTCGAGCGGATGCGCGACCCTAAGTGATCCGAAGCGCGACCCAGGGCGATCCAGGGCGATCCAGGGCGATCCAGGGCGACCCCGCGGTCCAAACCAGCAGAAGAGCAGACCATGGCACCTCATAGCGAGCAGATAGTGAGACCCGTCGCGATCGTCGGCGGACTGCGAATCCCGTTCTGCCGCTCGAACACGGCCTACGCGGATCTCTCCAACCTGAAGATGCTGACGACGGTACTGTCCGGCATGGTCGATCGCTGGTCGCTCGACGGGGCCCGGCTCGGCGAAGTGAACGCGGGCGCCGTCATTACCCACTCGAAGGACTGGAACCTGGCGCGGGAAGCGGTGCTCGGCACATCGCTCGATCCCCGCACGCCTGCACTGACGATGCAACAAGCCTGTGGCACGTCCTTGCAAGCCGCCATGGGTGCCGCCGCCAAGATAGCCTGCGGCCAGATCGATAGCGCGATCGCTGCCGGCAGCGACACCGTCAGCGACGTACCGATCGTGTTCTCGAAGAAGTTCGCGAAGCGACTCGTCTCGCTTGGCCGGGCGCGCAGCGTCGGTGAGCGATTGCGCACATTCAAGGGACTCGGCGCCAGGGAACTCAAGCCACAGCCACCATCCGTCAACGAGCCACGGACCCTCCTGTCGATGGGCCAGCATTGCGAGTTGATGGCGAAACGCTGGTCGATCTCACGCGAGGCTCAGGACGCGCTCGCGGTTGCCTCGCATCTCGCTGCAGCCGACGCCTACGAGCGCGGCTTCTTCGATGACTTGATGATTGCCTGCGAAGGCGTTGTCCGGGACAACAACCTGCGCGCTGACACAAGCGTAGAGGCCCTCGCGAAACTCCGTACGGCCTACGACAGGAGTGACGCTGGCACGCTGACCGCCGGCAACAGCACGCCGTTGACCGATGGCGCCGCTGGCGTGCTTCTCTGCTCCGGGGAATGGGCGCGCGAGCGCGGGCTGCCGGTGCAGGCCTGGTTGACCCATTCAGCAACGGCTGCCGTCGACTTCGTTGGCGGTGCCGGATTGCTGATGGCGCCAACGCTTGCAGCCAGCGACATGCTGAGACGCGCATCGATGAGTCTGCAGGACTTCGACATCGTCGAGATTCACGAAGCCTTTGCCGCCCAGGTTCTCTGCACCCTGGCCGCCTGGGAAGACCCGGTCTATTGTCGCGAGTCGCTCGAGCGAGAGGAGCCGATGGGCGCGATCGAGCGCAGCCGACTCAACCCGGTCGGTTCGAGCCTCGCGGTCGGCCATCCCTTTGCGGCCACCGGGGCGCGGGTCCTCGGTACCCTGGCAAAGCAGCTAGCCGAGCGCGACAGTGGTCGCGGGCTCATCTCCGTCTGCACGGCGGGCGGCATGGGTCTCACCGCCGTTCTCGAGCGTTAGGGGTCCGCGCTATCATTGTCAGGCCTAATCTGGCGTATGCACGGAGACTGTCTAGCAATGACGGAGCACGACGAGTTCATGCAAGCCGCCTTCGAAGAGGCCAGAAAGGGCCTCGCCAGCGGTGGCATCCCGATCGGCTCGGTGCTCGTCCTCGATGGCAGGATAGTGGGCCGTGGTCACAACCAGCGCGTGCAGAAGGGCAGTCCCATTCGTCATGCCGAAATGGACTGTCTCGAGGAAGCCGGCCGCCTGGCAGCAGCCGATTATCGGCGCGCCACGCTCTACTCGACACTGTCGCCCTGCGACATGTGCAGTGGTGCCGTGCTGCTCTACGGAATTCCGCGAGTCATCGTGGGTGAGAACCGCACATTTCAGGGGCCTGAGGCCTATGTGCGTAGCCGTGGTGTCGAACTGATCGTGCTCGACGATACCGATTGTGTGGCTTTGATGGAGGCGTTCATCGCCTCGTCACCGACGCTGTGGAACGAGGATATCGGCGAGTAAATCGACGTTGTCGAGTGGCGAGCAGTTACACCGGCAGATTGACCGGCAGATTGACTGGCAGGTTGACTGGCATGTCGACTGGCAGGGTGGAAAACGCGCGTAGAATGCGCCGATCAGACGCACAACCGGAGCTGCCCGCTGACATGAAGATTCTCGTAGGCGTAAAACGTGTTCTCGACTACAACGTCAAGGCACGCGTCAAGGCCGACAAGTCGGGCATCGAGCTCGCCAATGTCAAGATGTCGATGAATCCCTTCGACGAGATCGCTGTCGAGGAAGCACTTCGACTTAAGGAGGCGGGCCATGCCGATGAGGTCATCGTCCTGTCGATCGGATCGAGCCAGTCGCAGGAAACCATCCGCACGGCGCTCGCGATGGGCGCTGACCGCGGCATCCTGATCGAGACCGATGAGCGGCACGAACCCCTCGGCATTGCCAAGCTGTTCAAGCACGTGGTCGACAAGGAATCCCCCGGTCTGGTGGTACTCGGCAAGCAGGCCATCGACGACGATGCCAATCAGACCGGACAGATGCTGTCGGCGCTGACCGGCATGAATCAGGCAACCTTTGCATCGAAGGTGGAAGTTGACGGAGATCATCTGAAGGTGACGCGGGAAGTCGATGCCGGGCTCGAGTCCATTCGCGTCGCGCTGCCCGCGATCGTGACGGCCGATCTTCGCCTGAACGAACCCCGTTACGCGAAATTGCCGAACATCATGAAGGCGAAGAAGAAGCCGCTGGAGGTCATCGCCGTCGGCGATACGGGGGTCAACGTCGCCAGTGGTCTGAGCGTCGTCGAAGTCAACGAACCGCCAAAGCGCGACGCGGGTGTCATCGTCGGCAGTGTCGCCGAGCTCGTGGACAAGCTTCGCAACGAGGCCAAGGTCATTCATTGATCGCGCCGGCGTCGACGCAGGCTCGGTAGCAAGCGCTACATCTCCAGTCACGAACAATCGGAAGGGCATTCATGAGCATTCTTATTCTGGCCGAACACGAGGGCGGTGAGCTGCGCGCGGCAACCGCAAGTGTGGTGACGGCGGCTACACGCATCGGCGGCGACGTCCATCTGCTGGTTGCCGGGATCGATGTCGGCGCGGTGTCCGCAAAGGCGGCGACCCTCGAGGGCGTCGACAAGGTGCTGGTCTGCGAAGACGCGGCTTATGAGTACGAACTCGCCGAGAATCTCTCGGCGCTGGTGGTCAAGCATGCCGCCGACTATTCGCATGTACTCCTTGCTGCCACGGCCGCGGGCAAGAACGTCATGCCAAGGGTCGCCGCGCTTCTCGATGTGTCCGGCATATCCGACATTACCGAGATCAAGAGCGACGATACCTTCGTGCGACCGATCTACGCGGGCAATGCGCTGGCCACGGTCAAGAGCAGCGACGCGGTGAAGGTGATCGGTGTTCGAGCAACCGCCTTCGATCCGGCTCCCGAAGGCGCTGCCAGTGCCGCAATCGAGGCGATCGACAGGGCCGAGACCGACGCAGGAGTCGCCTTTGTAGGGCAGGAGTTGTCAGACTCTGATCGTCCCGAACTCACCAGTGCGGATATCGTCGTGTCCGGTGGGCGCGGCATGCAGAATGGCGAGAATTTCTCGATGCTCGACGATATCGCCGGCAAGCTCAATGCAGCCGTGGGTGCATCCCGTGCGGCGGTCGATGCGGGTTTCGTGCCGAACGAATATCAGGTCGGTCAGACCGGCAAGGTGGTTGCGCCCAACCTGTACCTCGCGGTCGGCATCTCGGGTGCCATTCAGCATCTCGCGGGCATGAAGGACAGCAAGGTCATCGTCGCCATCAACAAGGATGAAGAAGCGCCCATCTTCCAGGTGGCCGACTATGGACTGGTCGCCGACCTGTTCGATGCCTTGCCTGAATTGTCAGCCGCCCTTGACGCCGGTTGACGTCGCCGGCACAACGCGAAGTTCGCTGACCTGACGATTGGCGCTCGGCCCTCCCAGGCGTTGCAAGAGGGTCGATCGGTCGAGCAGATCATCCTTCGAGATCTGCTCGACGCGTTCTCTTGCCGATGTGCCAGACAATGCCTGTGTGCGCCTGGATGCCGAGCACAGAATCATTCGCGTGGTGCCGAGGTGGGGAAGCTCCAGTAGCTCCTCGAGTAGTTCGGTGCCGCTCATCGAAGGCATGCGCGTATCGACGATCAGGCATTGCGCCGAGTGGTTCTCGAGATACGCCAGCGCGACGACAGGATCGGTGAAGTCGCGGACTCGACGACCACTGCCTTTGAGTACCCGGCGCATGAATTCCGAGACCAGCATGTCATCGTCCACCAGCACGATGTCGTCGGCCTGAATCTGCTCTGCTACTTGCAGCGCGACGTTCATGCGGCCGTACTGGTCCCGAGGGCGTGGGCAAGGCTTGCGCTTGTTGCGTTGTGCGCGTGATCGCCTGCTGTAACGAAGTCTCGGTAGTCTTGTTTCATTGAACGCTGTTCCCGAAGGCGATGACAGGGTCAGTTTCGCCAATACTCATGGGTAGCGTTCCCGCGGTGTGGCGTCTGAAACACCTGTACTCGCGGATGGTCAAGCGTGAGAATCGATTCGCGAAATATCCCGGTGCAGATTCCCTATTCAGTCCGAGGTGGGTCGAATTCATCGATCACCTCGTGCAGCTGGCCGGCCGCGCGGGTTGCAAACGCCAGGCAAGGTCTGAGATCTTCATCGAGCAGGGAGGACAGGCGATTGGCAATGTCGATCGCAGGCTCGCCGTCGGAAAACATGCGTTCGAGCTCGTCCAGAGCGAGACTTATCTCCCCGTGAAAACCGTCGATAGTCACCAGTGGTCCACGCAGATCGTGAGCCAGTTGTACCTCGGGCGTCCGCCTCGATACTTCAGATAGCGATGTCGTAGACATTGTCCGATCCCTCGTCGGTAGCCCGTTCTATCGCTTCAAGAAGCTGGGCGGCTGAGAACGGCTTCTCGATCAGAGCACTGGCTCCGACGGCGGCCGCTCGTTCGTGCAGCCCCGGTGCCTTGCTTGCGGTGATGAAGACGATGGGGACCGTCTTGAGCCGAGGTGTATCGCGCAGTCGTTCAGCTACAAGAAATCCGTTGCCACCAGGCAGATTGATGTCGAGCACGACGATATCGGGAACATGACGAATAGCCTCGGCCATGGCGTGAACGGCGTCGGGGGCCTTGTGTACTTCGTAGCCCGCGGCCTTCAGGCGTATGTGCAGGGCAAGGGCAATGCGGGAATCATCTTCGACCAGCAGCAGAGTCTTCATCTTCATCAGGTTCCCGTTGCCAGTGACTTTTCTTGGATTTCGGCTGTCTCGGGTATCGCTATCGGCAGCGTGAACGAGAAACTGCTGCCTTCACCTGGAGAGCTCTCCACCTCGAGCTCACCACCGTGACCGCGGACAATCTCGCGGGCAATGCTGAGGCCGAGTCCAAGACCGCTGCCTTCCTTGCTATCGGCCGCGACACTCACCTGGTAGAGGCGGTCGAAGACGCGTTGGCAATCGAGCGGCTCGATGCCGCAGCCGGTGTCAATGACAGAGACGGTAATCGAATGTTCGTCGAGCCTGGCCGCTGTGAGTGTCACGCGCCCGCCGACCGGTGTGAACTTCACCGCGTTGCCGAGCAGGTTCGACAAGACTTGCACGATTCGGCCAGCGTCGATGCGGAGCAGTGGCAGGCCTTCCTCGCAGTCCGTCAGTACGGTCAGCTCCTTCTCTCTGGCCGGACTTGCGCACATGGCAACGGCGCGGCAAACGATTTCTGTGAAATCTGTCGGTGCAGGATCGAGGCGCATCTTGCCGGTCTCGAGTCGAGTCAGGTCGATCAGGTCGTTGAACTGGGTTGTGATCTGGTCGCAACACTCGAGTGCGTGGTCGAGCATGGTCTCCTGGTCTTCACAGACTGGTCCGCTCAAGCCGTCACGAACGATGGCCACGAACTCGCGTGCCGCGGTGAGCGGTGTCTTCATCTCGTGCGATACCGTGTGGTAAAAGCGCTGGATCTCCACCGCGCGGCGCTCGAGTTCGGTGTTGGCACGTTGCAGCTCCCGGCGACGCGCATCGACCGAGCGGCGCAAGATGCCCTTTTCGACGGCATTGTCGACTGAGCGTCGGAGTGCATTGGCCGACACATGGGCCTTGCTGAGAAAATCGGCTGCGTGCACCCGTACAGCCTGAATGGCCGGATTCGCAGTGGCATCGGCACTGATGATGACAAAGGGTGGCAGGGCATTGCCGAGTCGGTCCTTGAGGGTGCCGATGAGATCCGTGCCAGTCTGGTCCGGTAGACCGAAGTCGATGAGGAGGCAGTCGAAGGGATTTTCAGCGCAGGTGCGCAACGCTTCCGCCGCCCCCGATGCCGTGGAGATCTCGTACTGGTAACGCGTGTCCTTTCTCAGATACCTTTTGCACAGGGCAAGGTAGGTCTGATCGTCGTCCACGATCAGTATTCGCGCTACGCTCAGTTCGGATTCGGATTGTGCTGTCATGGTTGTGTAGTGGCGGTGACAGCCAATCCTTTACGACCCCTCAGGTATCAAAATTGACGCGGTTCGCAGCGACGATGGCCGGTCATTCAAATCTGTGAAACGAGCGCGGAGATTGCGTGTGAACGAGGTTGACGGTGGTATCGAGATCAGTGACGACACCGACATTCGGACGCTGCTGATCGACCGGCCGGAACGACGCAATGCGTTGACGCCGGCGATGTATGAAACGCTGGCCGGTGCGCTCGCTGATTTCGATGCCGATCCCGGCTTGCGCGTGGTCATTCTGAGAGCGCGTGGTGAACACTTCTGTGCCGGTAACGACCTGGACAACTTTCTCGAGGTCACCAACGCGCTGGCCGAGGGTGAGAGTGATTTTTCCGACGACGAGCCTCAGGCGCGCTTGATCCACGCGTTTGCGCGGCTCGAGAAACCGCTGGTCGCCGCTGTCGATGGCGCGGCGATCGGTATCGGGTTCACACTCCTGATACACGCCGATATCGTTGTGGCGACAGCCGAGGCGTCGTTCGGTGCGCCTTTCGGCTTGCTGGGCTTGTGTCCGGAAGCGGGATCGAGCCTGGCGCTGCCTCATCTGCTTGGTCGGCAGCGAGCGCTCGAGGTGTTTCTTCTCGGCCGACGACTGACGGCGGAAGAGCTTCTGGCCGCCGGTCTCGTGAACCGGATCGTCGCCGCGGAGTCCTTGCAGGCCGTCGCCAGGGAATACGCACGCGCGCTGAGCCGAATTCCCGCGCACGCGGTGCAGGAGACACGGCGGCTGGTCGATACCCCGGAAGAGCCGATGGCGTCGCGAATCGACCGTGAACTTGCCGCCTTTGGCCGGTGTCTGGCCAGGCCGGAAACCCGCAAGGCGATTACTGCCGTACGTAACCCCTGAGGCACCCCCTGAAGCATCGCTCCACGTAACCCGCGAGGCAACCCGTGACGCATCCATGAATGCAAGGCTCTGCGGCATCCTGAACCCGCTAATATCACCCTGACGCACCACCGAATGCTGTCAGCGTGTTGTCCCGCCCTTACACGAGAGAATGAGATGAGCTACACCGCACCGGTCAAGGACATCGCCTTCGCGCTCGAGCATGTCGTCGGGCTGGCAGACATCGCCGAACTCGACGGCTTCGATGAGGCAACGCCTGAAATGGTCGGGGCCATCCTCGAGGAGTCGGCGCGTTTCACGGGCGAAGTCCTTGCGCCACTGAACTCGATCGGTGACCAGCAGGGCAGCCGGATCGTCGACGGTGTCGTCGAGACGCCGGAAGGCTGGCGCGAGGCCTACCGGCAGTTCGTCGAGAATGGTTGGGGAAGCCTTTCCTTTCCGACAGCGTATGGTGGGCAGGGGTTGCCGATGTGTGTCTCCTCGGCAGTCCAGGAGATGTGGCACAGCGCGAACATGTCCTTCGGCTTGTGTCCGTTGCTGACGCAGGGTGCTGTCGACGCCATCGAGCATCACGCGTCCGATGAGCTCAAGTCGAGGTACCTGCCGAAAATGGTCGAAGGCGTCTGGTCGGGAACGATGAACCTTACCGAGCCGCAGGCTGGCTCCGATCTAGCGGCTGTGCGTACCCGGGCAGAACCCGAAGGTAATCACTTTCGCGTCACCGGGCAGAAGATCTATATCACTTACGGCGAGCACGATCTGACCGAGAACATCATTCACCTCGTGCTGGCTCGCCTGCCGGACGCACCCGAGGGCGTCAAAGGCATTTCCCTGTTTGTCGTGCCGAAATTCCTGGTCAACGACGACGGCAGCCTGGGCGAACGAAACGATGTGCGCTGTGTCTCGCTGGAACACAAGCTCGGTATCCACGCCAGTCCCACCTGCGTCATGTCCTACGGCGACGAGGGTGGTGCAACGGGTTACCTGGTCGGCGAGGCCAACAAGGGGCTGATCTACATGTTCACGATGATGAACCAGGCGCGTCACGCGGTCGGTGTCGAAGGGTATGGCATCGCCGAACGTGCGTATCAGAAGGCGCTTGCCTATGCGACGGACCGTCACCAGGGGAGGACGCTGCTCGGTCAGGGCGAAGACGATCAGGCCATCGTCAATCACCCTGATGTGCGGCGCATCCTGATGACGATGAAGAGTTCTATCGAGGCGATGCGCGGTCTCGGGCTCGATTGCGCGGCCGCTTTCGATCGGGCCCGCCGACATCCGGATGCCGAGGTACGCGAGCGCATGCAACGTCGCGGTGAATTGCTTACTCCGCTGGTCAAGGGTTGGTCGACAGAGCTTGGCGTGGAACTCTGTTCACTCGGTGTTCAGGTGCACGGCGGCATGGGGTTCATCGAGGAAACCGGCGCCGCGCAGTATCTTCGTGACGCTCGCATAGCGCCCATCTACGAAGGCACCACAGCCATCCAGGCGAATGATCTTATCGGTCGCAAGACCGCGCGCGACGGCGGCAAGGGCGTGAGTGAACTGGTGGACGACATGCGTGCCACGCTTGCCGAGCTCGAGCAAATCGATCATGTCGACATGAAAGCCGTGTCGAAGCGTTTCGGCCCGTCGATCGCGGCGGCGGAAACGGCGACCGAATGGCTGTTGGGTCAAAACGATGCGACCTTGCCTGCGGCGACATCGGTCGAGTACCTGATGATGATGGGACGACTGGCGGGAGGCTGGATGTCAGCGCGTACCGCACTTGCGGCCCATGCGAAGAGGCAGATGGATGCAGCCGATGCCGACTGGCTGGACGCCCGCGTCACGATCGCGCGCTACTACGCAGAACGCATGCTGCCGTTGGTCGAAGCCGGTTGCACGACCATCACCACGGGCGCGGAGAGCACCGTCGCACTGCCCGTCGCGCAATTGTAGCGTGGCTTGCAGCAACGTCAGCCAAGCCGTCATCCGGGCGTCGGACAGGCAGGTTGTCAGAGCGACGCTCGGGCGCTTGAGTCCAGTCCGAAGGGCGTCGTCTCGCGGACAGCGTCGAGTGGTATGGCGCCATACACGTGGGGAAAAAGATCCACTCCGCCCACAGTGTTTTCATAGCAAAGCTCAGCGTCGAGCGCCGCGACGTCGATCTTCAGCAGCGCAATGTCATCGACGCCGTCGTAGTACCGCGAGATGACCCCCGATAGCTGCTCGGCGGTGCAGCAGTGGATGAAGCCCTCGGACTGCAGCGATGCACACCGGTATTCTCCTCTTTGCCTGGCAATCGCCACGTCGTGCGCGGTTGCGATGTGCAGGATCTCCTTCATCAGTTCGTCAGTGGCGACCGGGTATCAGCGACGCCAGGACGGCCTGAACGCAGGCGGCCTGTCACGAATCGATGGTGTCCTGCTCGTCGCTTCGACGACGCGCCCCATCACGCTTCTCTGCATCGGAAGCTGCTTTTTCGCGTTGCAGTGCCTCGCGCTCGGCACCTTGATCCGATGCCGGTGTGAATCCGTTGGCGGATGTACCGTCAACGCGAGGTGTGCCACCAGCCAGCGTCGCTGACGTGTCGGCGCTGGTGCTGCCGAAGGACGCCTTGGCCGCCTGCCAGGCCCGTCGAAAACGCCCCCAGAAGGCGGACAAGGTCTCTGGCCTCGCGAAGTCCAGACCCAGGCCTTTGCCCCAGACGACGTAGGCAATCATCAAGAGGCCCAACGGCCAGGCGACGAAGAACAGAAGCACCGTCAAGCCGATATTGACAGGGCTCCAGCCGGGAGACAATTGTGCGCGCAGGTCTTTCATGGGGACTCTCCAGTACTTTCAGAAGAAGAAGGTGAGGTCTTCACGTCCGAGAATCAAGCGCCGGGGTGCGGTGCGCGCCGGCATCTTGACTCAGTGGCATGCAGCATGCCGTGCGGTTGCGCTCGCTGTCTGCCAGACTCTCGTCCGGATTTGGAAGACTTATGGAAGACCACTAGCGGAAAAGAAGAACCGGTACCCTGCAGCTTGCCAGCAGAGCCGTGGTGGTCGAGCCGATGATGAGGTTTCGGATACGTGAGTGTCCATAGGCACCGATGATGAGCAGGTCGATGTGCCGGGTCTCGACGACCTCGGCAATCATCTTTTCCGGCTCTCCCGCGATTATCTCTATCTCGACCTCGAAGCCTGCGTTCCGAAGCACGGCCGCCGCGCCTTCGAGGACGCGCCGCGTGGCGGCGTTATCCGTGCCGACGGTCACCAGGTGACAGAGCAGATCGTTGTAGTGAGGACGAGCTGCGATGAAGTCGATCGCTTGCATGGCGCTCTTGCCGCCATCGAAGGCCAGCAGCATTCGCTCGATGGGCCGAAAGGCTCGGGAGGCAATCAGCAGGGGCTTTCGCGTGGAGCGGGCGACGCGCTCGAGATTCGAACCGATGTGCACGCTTTCCATGTTGGAATCCTCACCGCGCTTGCCCATCACGATGACGCCTACATCGCTTTCCAGTTCCTTGACCGTCTCGACGATCTCGCCGTGCCGGAGGCGTGTCTGGACTGCAGGGACACCCGCTGCAATGATGCGCGCTTCGGCGTCCTGCAGGATGGCGCGCCCACGCTTTTGTGCAAGTCTGGCGCGCTGTACATCGAGTTCCGCGAGTTCGCCAAGCAAGGACGATCGGGCGCCAAGGCCGATGTTGCCACTCAAGTCAGAGCCATCACTGTTGCCTTGGCCAAAGCCGTCGCTGCGCCCGAGGACATGCACGACTCGTACGTCTGCATCGGCCCGTTTCGCTATCCAGGCTGCATGGTCACAGACGCTTTCCGAATAGCCCGAGCCGTCGACGACGACCATCATCTGCAGTCTTGTCGGGTCGCCGGGTGTGCCCTTGGCGGGCAAGTCGCCTTTCAAGTCGACCGTCTCGTCGCCTGCATCCTGCGGGTTCTGCTCGCTCATCGATCAATGCTCCAGGAGATCATCCAGTGCGCCAGGCTTGTCGTGTACGGCCAGACTGTCGACGATGGTCTCACTGGCTTCATTCAGACCGATGATGTCGACCTCAGCGCCTTCGCGGCGAAATTTCAGCACGACCATGTCGAGAGCCTGCACACTCGAGATATCCCAGATGTGCGCCTGGCTGACGTCGATGATGACGCGATCGAGCGCCTCGCGAAAGTCGAATGCGGAAGTGAACGCATCGCTCGATGCGAAGAAGAGCTGACCTTCGATCCGGTAGGTGCGTTCCAGGCCCCGTTCATCGAGCGATGAGGTGACGCGGAAGATCTGCGCGATCTTGTAGGCGAAGAAGATACCGGACAGCAGCACCCCCACAAACACGCCGATGGCCAGGTTGTGCGTCGCGACAACCACGATGACGGTGGACAGCATGACCACGGAAGAGCTTCGTGGATGCTCGCGCAGGTTGACTATCGACGACCAGCTGAAGGTGCCGACGGAGACCATGATCATGATGGCGACGAGCGCAGCCATCGGGATCTGCCCGACCCAGTCGCCAAGAAAGACGATCATCAGCAAGAGAAACACGCCGGCAATGAAACAAGACAGCCGCCCGCGACCCCCAGATTTCACATTGATGATCGACTGGCCGATCATCGCGCATCCCGCCATGCCACCGATGAAGCCCGTTGCCGTGTTGGCCAGGCCCTGGCCGATGCACTCACGCCGCCGGCTGCTGGTCGTATCGGTCAGCTCGTCGACGATCGACGCCGTCATCAGAGACTCCAGCAGGCCGACCGCCGCAACACCGGCCGAGTAGGGGAGGATGATCATCAGTGTCTCGAAAGTGAACGGGACGTCGGGCAGCAGGAAGATCGGCAGCGAGTCGGGAAGCTCGCCCATGTCGGATACGGTGCGCAGGTCCAGTCCGAAGATCAGTGAAGCCGCGGTCAACGCGATGATACAGACGAGCGGGGAGGGTACGGCGCTGGTTATTCGCGGGAACAGGTAGATGATGGCCAGGCCGGCGGCGACCATGACGTACGTGAAGGCCGGTACGCCGATCAGTTCAGGCAGTTGCGCGAGAAATATCAGGATCGCGAGTGCATTGACGAATCCGGTCATGACCGACCGAGACACGAAGCGCATGACCGACCCCAGGCCCAGCACGCCTGCAATAATCTGCAGGAGACCAGCAAGCACGGTCGCCGCCAGCAGGTACTGCAAGCCGTGTTCTTTGACGAGTGTGACCATCAGGACAGCCGTTGCGGCTGTGGCCGCCGAGATCATGCCGGGCCGTCCACCCGCTATCGCCGTGATGACGGCAATCGAGAAGGAGGCGTAGAGCCCCACCTTCGGATCGACGCCTGCGATGATCGAGAACGCGATGGCCTCCGGAATGAGCGCCAGCGCCACGACAAGGCCGGCAAGGAGGTCTGCGCGGGCGTTGCCGAACCATTCGTGCTGCAGTTTGTGTAGCAGGTCGCTGTTCACGTGCGCGGTGTCCGGTGGGTAAGGCGGGCGGGCGAGGGTAGCGCGGAATGGGTCTCGGGCACGATTCTCGCTCGAATCTCGTTTTTGCCCGACTTTCTGCATCAGACAGGCCAGATACCCGTATAATCTGAGCGAGGACGTGGACCCGGACGAGAAATCCGCGATCGAAGGTACGCCTGTCAGGCGGTCGGTACGCAAGGCGACCGTGTCATGATCGCCTCGGGTGGACTGATGAAACTGCGTCGCAGTGTGACGATGCGGGGTTGAAATGTCGGGAAGTGAACCCGATTCACCCTGTACGACAAACGCCATTGTGCTGGCGATCCTCTTGTAAGTCTGCGTCAACGTGTGATTCCGTGACGCTGACAAGATCGAACCGCTCGGCGTTGACAAGTTGACAATGCGCTACCACAACGAGCACGGCCTCGCGTCGACAGATACTGTCCGTGCCGCGGGACATTGAACCAGAGCTACCTGAGCCCCAACCTTTCATGGTATTCGAAGACCTCGGCCTGTCGGCCGAACTCCTGCGCGCAATCGGCGAGCAGGGATACGACGAACCCACGCCCATCCAGCAGCGAGCCATTCCGCTTGTCCTCAGTGGCCGGGATGTCATGGCAGCTGCCCAGACAGGCACCGGCAAGACCGCGGGCTTTACACTGCCGCTGTTGCAGAGGCTGAGCGCCAACCCTTCCGCCAAGGGATCACGGCCGGTGCGTGCGCTGGTGTTGACCCCCACGCGGGAACTCGCAGCACAGATTGACGAAAGCGTTCGTACCTACGGAAAATTTCTGCCTTTGAAGGCTGCAGTCGTTTTCGGCGGTGTGAAGATCAATCCGCAAATCGAGCAGTTGCGTCGCGGCGTCGACATCCTGGTCGCGACACCGGGTCGCTTGCTGGACCACGCCAGCCAGAAGACCGTCGATCTCTCGAAGGTGGAAATCCTGGTGCTCGACGAAGCGGATCGCATGCTCGACATGGGCTTCATTCACGATATCAAGCGGGTTCTAGCCCTGCTACCCGCGAACGTGGACCGACAGAACCTCCTTTTCTCCGCCACGTTCTCTGACGATATCAAGCGTCTGGCCGGGCGGCTCCTGAACGACCCGGAACTGGTCGAAGTGGCCCCGCAGAACGCCACGGCTGATCGCATCGAGCAGGTCATTCATCCGGTCGACAAGATTCGCAAGCGTGAATTGTTGAGCCAGTTGATCTCTGTCGGCAACTGGCGGCAGGTACTGGTTTTCACTCGTACGAAACACGGCGCCAATCGTCTGGCTGAGCAACTGGGCAAGGACGGACTGACGGCGGCTGCCATTCATGGCAACAAGAGCCAGGGTGCACGGACCCGTGCGCTGGCTGGTTTCAAGGCAGGCGATGTGCGTATTCTGGTCGCCACTGACCTTGCCGCACGCGGTCTCGACATCGACCAGTTGCCCTATGTCGTCAACTTCGAATTGCCGAACGTACCTGAAGACTACGTACATCGAATCGGGCGTACGGCGCGCGCCGGGCTTTCGGGACAGGCCGTTTCACTCGTCTGTGTGGATGAGCTCAAGTTGCTGCGCGACATCGAACGTCTGATTCGTCGGGAACTGCCGAAAATAGTGGTCCAGGGATTCGCGGTCGATCCGAGCATCGCCGCCGAGCCGATCGTCAACGGGCGCGGTCAGGGCGGTGGACAGCGTAAAGGTCCCGACGGTGGACGAGGTCGTGGTCAAGGTCGTGGTCGGGGTGGCCCATCGGGTGGCGGTCCGGGAAGTTCGCCGGGTGGACTGGCGGGTTCAAGGCCACGTGCCGCTGGCAACGCGCGCCACTCGGGGCGTGCGCGTCGTCCCTGACAACGCACTTTCCGGGATTTCGAAATCGGACACTAACAACCGAATGCGATGAGCGACAAGGAAACGACGGCAGGGTCGGCCGACAAGCCTGTCCGCCAACGACGATCCTCGGTGAAAACCTCTGCAAGCGCGGATGAAGCGGCGTCAGGTGTGGGGTCAGGCGCGGTGTCGGAGGCGGCACCACGGAAGCGCCGGGCATCATCCAGTGACGGCGATACGCAGACCGCCGACGGGGCGGCGCCAGCAGCAAAGCCTGCGCCCAAGGCCCGCGCACCGCGCAAGAAAGCGGCTGCAAAGGTAGCGTCGGGTGCGACGGCAGAGTCGACTGCCACGTTAAAGTCCCGTTCTGCCGCGGAAAAGCCTGCCGCGAAAAAGCCTGCCGCGAAAAAGTCTGCCAAGACAAAGAAGGTCGCGAAGAAGAGACCGGCAAAGGTCGCAGCCACGGCCGCGCCGGCTGTGCCGAAAGCGATCGAGGCGAAGGGCACGGCTGCGGATGGGCCGACCCGCACGAGTGTGAAATCGCCTCGGAAAAGTGCAGTCAAGCAGGCGGATGCGGTGCCGTCTGCCGAGGTCATGGCCAAGCCTGCAACCCGTGCAGCCGAAAAAGGGACACCCCGGACCCGAGCGTCCGCGACAGGCGGTAACGACGAGAAGGCTGCGCCCGAGCCGTATGAGGAAGGGCGTCGCCAGACAGCTGACGCGAAAAGTGATGTAAACGACGGTCGCGGACAGGGCCGCAACAGGGAGAGTCGCCCGGACGGTGGTGGCCGCAGTCGGCGTCGAGGCAGAGGTGAGGGTGACGGCCCGAAAAACGGAGCGAGAAACGGCCCTAAGAACGGCCCTAAGAACGGCCCGAACGACGGCCGGAATCAGAACAAGCGAAAACAGGGCAACAAGCGCAACAAGCGCGGCAAGCGGCACAATGGAGACGAGGGACCGCAGCCGGGCAATCGCCTGCCCAAGTCGATGCAGGTGCGTGAGCTCCCCGACGATATCGGCAACCGCTTGCCCCCGGCGTTGCGACGTCGAATGAACCTTGACGATGAAGCGCTCGACAACATCGGCAATCGCGCACCCCCATCGACAGGTCAGCAGGTCGTCGATGACGAAATCGGCAACCGGAACAATTGCAACGTCAATAACCGGTTTCCGTCCGACAGCAACGTTCTGGCAGGCTCTGATGCATCGACGATCGGTGGACGCGGGCGCGGACGTGGACGCAACTCGGTCATCAGAGGCGGCCTCAATCACGGCCAGGGCAAGATCGGCGTCTGGATCGGAGGCACGATCGAACCGGGTCTGATGCCCACTCGACGCGGCAAGGAGGCGAATGGTAACGTCGCACAGCGCGCGAACACGGTGGAAGAAGTCGAAGTCAATGGCAACTGCTGGAATCGAAGTCCGACGGGACGTCGACAAGGAGCGGCTGGTGACGGGGCGAGGGGTAACAACTCGCGCGGCAAGGGTCGACGCAATCAGGCAGGTCGGGCGTCGGGCAAGCGAAATCAATCGTCACAGGGTAATCGTGTCAACAACGCGGCGCGTGGCGAGGGGCGGAACACGGGTCGACGTCCCCGTCGGCCGGACGCTGCCAATGCATCACTGGCGGAAAGTGGCTCGACCTCGGTTGCCGCAGAGGCACGGTCCGACGCGGACACGGCGGTGCAGGGGCAGGCACAACCATCAGGCCAGTCCCCAGGCCAGTCCCCAGGCCAATCAAAGGGGCGTTCGGGTCGCGGACGCGGTCGTCGGCGACGCGGGGGGCAGCGACGCGCTCAGGCCGCCGAGCCGAATGCGGGTGGCGCCGGCGGTGAGCTCAAAGGCGGCACTGACGGTGGCAAGGACGCGGGTGGGCAAGCCGCGCCGCCGGACACGGCCACAGCGCGGAGCGGCGAAGGGGGGGCCGAGCGCAAGGGCCGTAGCCGCGGTCGTGGCCGTCGCCGTCAAGGTGGCGGCAATCGTGGCGCGGAGAACGGCAGCGGCCGTCCTGGCGAAGGCAATGAGGCCGGGGGCTCCTCTGCCAAGGGAGCGACGCGCGGCGAACAGAGGCCCCGTGAAAACACGACGGGACGCAATGCAGAGCGAAGCGGCGGCAAGAGCCGCGATGACGCGGGTCAGTAGCGGTCTGACCGATCAAGCCTGGCGACCACATCGAACATCAGCGGGTGGCCGTGGTGGTCGACCACCGATCGCTGCAACACGGCGAACCCCGTCTGCACATACAGATCGAGAAGCCTTGGTCTATGGATCGACACGTGCGCCACCAAGCCACGCGTGCTCGAGCTCATCGCCCGAAGCAGCTGTGATCCGATGCCTCTCCCTCGATACGCGGGAACGACCTCGAGCAGGGTGACAAGTGACAGTTCGCCGAGTGGCCGCAATGCCGCGATCCCGACCCTGCGTCCATCGATCGACGCAAGCAGTGTTGTCGGTTCATGGTGTTTGAAGAGCGCGTCGCGCCGGACGAGTCTCGCGATCAGATGGCCTGCCGCATCCGCGCCGAGATAGTCCGCGTACTGCTCCTCCCACGACGCGCGGAGATACGCGACAAAGCGCTCGTCGTCCTGCCAGTTGCCTTGCGACAGGTCGGCAGGCCCGTGTTGATCGAAGACAGATGATGCAAAGACCTCCATGCGATGCATCGCTCGCAGGTTCTGCGCCAGGCAGAACACGACGCTCGACTCAAAGGGGGCCTCACATGTTCGGGTAATTCGGTCCGCCACCACCCTCCGGCACTACCCAGGTGATGTTCTGACTCGGGTCCTTGATGTCGCAGGTCTTGCAGTGGATGCAGTTCTGCGCATTGATCTGGAACCGTGAGATCTCGTTCTCGACAACGATCTCGTAGACCCCGACCGGGCAGTAGCGCGTTGCCGGTTCCGCCCACTTGGGCAGATTCACATCAATGGGAATGGACGCGTCCTTGAGTTGCAGGTGAACCGGCTGGTTATCCTCGTGGTTGGTACTCGAGAGGTACACCGATGACGGCTTGTCGAAGGTCAGGCTGCCGTCGGGCTTCGGATACACCGGCGCCGTGCACTCTTCTGCCACTTTCAGACAGGCATGGTCGGGTAGGTCATCCTTGAGACCGAACGGCAGCTTGCCGCCGAAGAGATTCTGGTCGATGTAGTTGTAAGCGCCGCCGAGATACATGCCGAACTTGTGCATGGCTGGCCCCCAGTTGCGTGAGCGCTGCAGTTCGTCGCCAGCCCAGCTCGCCATGAAACGCGCGTCGTATTCGGTCAGCTCACGCGTGATTTCAGGCCCGGACCCCGTGTCGCCTGCATCCCCTTCGGCGGCCTCGCATAGCGCATCGACGATGGTTTCGGCGGCGACCATGCCGGACTTCATCGCCGTGTGGGTGCCCTTGATCTTGGCGAAGTTCAGCGTGCCCGCGTCGCAGCCGACAAGCAGCGCACCCGGCATCGTCATCTTCGGCAACGAATTCAAGCCGCCCTTGGTGATGGCGCGCGCGCCATAGCAGATGCGCTTGCCGCCCTCGAGCACACCGCCAATCACTGGGTGGGTCTTGAAGCGCTGGAATTCCTCGAAGGTCGAGAGGTAGGGGTTCGAGTAGTTCAGGTCGATGATGAGGCCGACGACCACCTGGTTGCCCTCGAGGTGATAGAGAAACCCGCCGCCGGTCGTCTTCGTTTCAGACAAGGGCCAGCCGGCACCGTGCACGACCACGCCCGGTTCATGCTTCGCGGGATCGACTTCCCAGAGCTCCTTGAGCCCGATGCCGTAGTGCTGCGGAGAACGACCTTCGTCGAGACCGAACTTCTCGATCATCTGCTTGCCGAGATGCCCGCGGCAACCCTCGGCGAATACCGTGACCTTCGCATGCAACTCCATGCCGCGTTCGAAGCCGGCTTTCGGCTGTCCGTCGACGTCCACGCCCATGTCTCCGGTGGCGACACCCTTGACCCGACCATCGTCGTGGAAGAGTACTTCTGCCGCCGCGAATCCGGGAAAGATCTCCACGCCCAGAGACTCGGCACGCTCGGCGAGCCAGCGTGTGAGGTTGCCGACGCTCGCCACATGATTTCCCTGGTTGTGCATGGTCTTGGGTGATAGTGCATTCGGCACCTTCACGTGCTTCGTCGCGCTGGTGAAGAAAAGAATGTCGTCACGGGTCACGTCGGTCTTCAACGGTCGGTCGGCATCGTCCCTCCAGTCCGGGAAGAGTTCATCGAGTGCGCGTGGTTCGACAACCGCACCCGAGAGAATGTGAGCACCGATCTCCGAGCCCTTCTCCAGCACGACGACGCTGATTTCCTGCGCCCGCTCACTGGCCAGCTGCATCAGGCGGCAGGCCGTCGACAAGCCCGCCGGTCCACCGCCGACGATCACGACGTCGAAGGGCATCGCTTCGCGTTGTTCCAGGGCTTTCTCTTCACTCATGGCGTGCGTCCTCGGTGGGGCCGTCGGTGGCGATAGCGGGTCGATCGGTCATCCGGCCCGGTACAATGCCGGGATTGTAGCGAAGCCACGCCCGTTCCATGCCCTCGACTGCTCCGTCGTCTCCATCTACAACGGACGATGCCGTCTCCCCCGACCCGTCGACGGCGACCACGGTACGACCATCCGACGCCTCGGCAGGACCTGCAACGGAGTTCTTCGCGTCCTGTGCCGCGGGGCTTGCGAAGCTCTTGGTGGCCGAGCTCCGCTTGCTCGGACTCGATGCGGTCCGCGAGGCGGGTGCCGGTGCGAGTTTCACAGGAGGGCTGGCGGCCGGCTATCGGGCATGTCTGCATTCGCGCGTGGCCAATCGGGTACTGATGCCGCTGCACTCGGGCGCGGCGACGACGCCCGAAGCTCTGTACGAGCGCACACAGGAGATAGACTGGTCGAGACATCTCGATGTCGAAGGGACGCTGGCGGTCGATTTTTATACCGCCAGTTCCGCCATCACGCACTCACAGTATGGCGCCCTCAAGATCAAGGACGCGGTTGTCGATCAGTTTCGCGAGCGTAACGGTCGTCGACCGAATGTCGAGCGCGAATGCCCCGATGTCCGGATCAACGGCTATCTCTTCCGCGATCGTGTGCGTCTTGCGATCGACCTGTCGGGAACGAGTCTGCACCGACGCGGATATCGTGAAAGCGGCGGTCCGGCGCCGATCAAGGAGAACCTTGCCGCCGCGTTGTTGCTGGCCTGCGATTGGCCGGCCCGGGTCGAGGCCGGCGAAGCCTTTGCCGATCCGATGTGCGGTTCGGGCACGATCCTGATCGAAGCTGCGATGATTGCCTGTCGCCGCGCACCCGGGCTCGGCCGCGATCACTTCGGCTTCCTGGGTTGGAAAGGTCACGATGCCGTCCTTTGGGCGCGAACTGTCGCCGCGGCACGGGAGGCGATCCGCCCGTCGCCTGTCATCATCGCCGGTAGCGATCGGGTTGCTGCTGCTGTCGAATCGACCCGTCACCATGCGCTCTGTGCCGAGGTATCCGATGCCATCACCGTCGAGACGCTCGCCATTGCCGATGGCAGACCTGCGACCCTCGCCGGCAGCTCTCGCGGGCTCGTGCTCACCAACCCGCCGTATGGCGAACGTCTCGCGGCAGATCCGGCTTTTCACAGTGACTTCGGAACCGCCCTGGGAACGCACTACGACGGTTGGCAAGTCGGCATCATCACTGCAAGCTCGACACCGGTTTCATTGCTGCGCCTGCCGCTCGAGAAGCGCCTCGAAGTCAGGAACGGTGGCATCGACTGTGTCTTTCTGGAAGGCCGGGTGCCAGCGTGGAAGGCTGCCCGGAACGCAAAGTCTGGCACCGCCGTCGATGCGGCGGCGCCTGCGGAAAGCGGCACCGAGCGGGTCGATATCGTGCCTTTCGCCAATCGCCTCGCCAAGAACATGCGTTCGCTCAAGGGGTGGTTGCGACAAAGTGATATCCGCGCCTGGCGAGCCTACGACGCCGAATTGCCGGAATTCGCGATGGCCATCGACGTCTACGACATGCGGCAGGGTGCGCGGCATCTGGTCGTGCAGGAGTACCGGGCGCCTGCGACAGTCAATGCGGTGTTGGCCGAGGCCAGGCGGCAAGCTGTTGTCGACGCCCTGCCTGATCTTCTCGAGACCACAGCCGAGCGTGTGCATGTCAAGGTGCGGGAGCGCCAGCGTGGCACAGAGCAATACGGGCGCGCGCAGAAGCGTGAAAGCGTTGTCGATGTGCTGGAGGAGCAGGGTGCATGCTACGAGCTGAACTTCTCCGACTACCTCGATACGGGACTCTTTCTCGATCACCGCAAGGTTCGGCGTCGCATCGGCGAGCTGGTTGCAGGAAAGCGTTTCCTCAACCTGTTCGCCTATACCGGTGCGGCGACGGTCGCGGCGATTGTCGGCGGTGCCCGGCAAAGCGTCTCGGTCGATCTCTCGAATCGATATTGCCAGTGGGCGGAGCGTAACCTCGCCCTGAATGAGGCAGACCCATCCGCGCATGTCGTCATCCGTCGCGATGTCTCGACCTGGCTACAGGAAGCATCTCCCGATGAACGATTCGATGTCATCCTGCTCGACCCGCCGACGTTCTCGAATTCGACCGGTACCGAACACGACTTCAGCGTTCAGGCGGACCATGTCGCGATGATCGAGGCCTGCCTCGAGCGGCTCACGACCGACGGCACCTTGATATTCTCGAACAACTTCCGTCGATTCCAAATGGATCCGGCACTCGAGGCTGGACGTATCGGCGGACGCAAGGTCGTGGTCGACGAGCGCAGTCGCTGGTCGCTGGCACGAGACTTTTCGCGAAATCCCCGTATACATCGGGTCTGGTTCATCCAGCACAACCACTAGCGCCTCGGTATCGATGATGACGTTTCTCGCCCACTACGGACTCTTCCTGTTGAAAGCGCTCACGCTGTTGCTCGTGTTCGCTGGCGGCGCCCTCCTGCTTGCCGTCATTGCGTCTCGCACGCGGAAGGCGGGTGCGAGTGGTGGGAAGTCCGGCCGTGAGAAGGAGGGCCGGATCGAAGTCGTGAAGTACAACGAGCGGCTCGATGATCTTCGCGAGACGCTTTCGCTTTCCCTGCTGTCGCCGACCGAACGCAAGCAACAGGAAAAGGACACCCGCAAGCGCAAGAAGGCAGAGGCAAAGGAAGCTGCCCGCGCCGCGAAGCAAGCGAGCAAGGCGCTCGACAAGGGCAAAGGCGCACCACCCGACGAGACGCGTGCACGCGTGTTCGTCGTCGACTTCGACGGGGATCTGAGGGCAACGGCGGTCGAGACGCTTCGCCGGGAAATCACGGCGATACTGACAACGGCAACACCTGCGGATGAAATCGTGGTCCGTCTCGAGAGTGGCGGTGGGGCGGTCACCGGCTATGGGCTGGCTGGCTCCCAGCTCGATCGCATACGTCAGCACGGCACGCCACTGACGATCTGTGTCGACAAGGTGGCAGCCAGCGGCGGATACATGATGGCCTGCGTGGCCGACAAGGTGATTGCGGCCCCGTTTGCGGTGCTGGGTTCCATCGGCGTGGTTGCACAGATTCCGAATTTCAATCGGCTTCTGAAAGAGCTGAACATCGATATCGAGATTCTGACGGCGGGCAAGTACAAGCGAACCTTGACCCTGTTCGGTGAGAACACCGACGAGGGACGCGAGAAGTTCGTCGCTGATATCGAGCGCATTCACGAGCAGTTCAAGCACCATGTCGGCGAGCGACGTCCGAGTCTCGACATGGAACGCGTCTCGACCGGCGAGGTCTGGTCCGGTCAGGATGCCCTCGATCTTCAACTGGTCGATCGGCTGGCAACGAGTGACGAATACCTCGTCGAAGCCTGTGAATCGCGTGACGTCGTGCTGGTGAAATTCGCACCGCCGAAGAAGGGACTGCTTGGCCGGTTTTCCTTCGGCATGGAGCAGGCGGTCGATCGGACGCTGTTGCGCTGGCTCGACCGAGCGCAGCGTCACCCTTTGGGCTGATTTTCCTGGCTGACGCTGTCGACTGACAATCTCTTGACGGGAGCTGCATGCGCATGAGTGACGGAGCCGGCAAGCCTCGCCCTCTGGACGGCATCCGGGTCCTCGAGATGGGCCAGCTCATCGCGGGACCGTATGCCGGCCAGATCCTTGCGTCGTTCGGTGCCGAGGTCGTCAAGATCGAGGCGCCAGGCCGCGGCGATCCGCTCAGGAAGTGGCGCTTGCTCGATGAGCACGGCACGTCATACTGGTGGCGCAGCATTGCGCGTAACAAGAAGTCGGTGACGCTCGATCTCGGTACCGATGCGGGTCGCGACATCGCGCGTCGACTGATCGGCCAGAGCGATGTGCTCATCGAGAATTTCCGTCCGGGTCGCATGGAAGCCTGGGGTCTTGGCCCGGAAACCTTCGCCAAAGCGCATCCCTCCCTGGTCTATACCCGCGTGTCAGGGTATGGCCAGGATGGACCCTATGCCGCGAGGCCAGGCTTCGCATCGGCTTGCGAGGCCGAGGGTGGCATGCGCTACCTGAACGGCCATCCCGGTGAACCGCCGGTGCGCGCCAACCTGAGCCTTGGGGACACGTTTGCCGGCTTGCATGCAGTGATCGGCACCTTGCTGGCGCTACTGGCACGATCGCCGCCCGAGCGCGAGGGCAGCGCCATGAGCGACACCTCAGGTGCTGTTGGCCGCGCGCGAATCATCGGTCAGGTGGTCGATGTCTCCATCCTCGAGTCGGTGTTCGCGATGCTCGAAGGCGTGGTGCCCGAATACGACGGCGCGGGCGTCGTGCGCGAGCCTTCCGGCACGACGGTGACCGGTATCGTACCGACCAATACCTACCGGTCGAGGGACGGGCGTTTCGTGGTCATCGGCGGTAACGGCGATTCGATCTTCAAGCGGCTCATGCGCGCCGCCGGCCGCGATGACCTTGCCGATGATCCGGCCCTGGCCGACAACGCCGGGCGAGTGCTTCGGGAACGCGATATCGATAAGGCACTGGCAGACTGGTGCTCGACACTGGATGCCGATGAGCTGCTCGCGCGGCTCGGTGCCGCCGAAGTACCTGCCGGACCGATCAACAGCGTTGCCGATATCTGCAGTGATCAACACTTCCTGGCGCGCCAAAGTATCGAATCGGTAGGCCATGGCGACTCGGTTCGGCGGCTCCCGGCGGCGCATCCCCGTCTTTCGGCCACGCCTGCACGAACAGACTGGCCGGGTCCGGCCCTCGGCGAGCACACCGACGCTGTTCTCCAGGAGTGGTTGTCGGTGGACGCGACGACGCTTGTGCACTGGCGACGTTCGGGCACGCTCTGATCTCGTCTGCGTAACGTCTCCGTCAAGTCTGCGCGGCAGACGTCGATACCTGCATTCAGGACGCCGGTGTTTCCACTGCATCGAGACAAGCTCGCATTCCCTGTCCGACGCAAGTCGGACTGTCCGGGAGCATGCTGCGAGTGAACGGTACCGAAGGGCCGGAGATTGGACGAGTTGAGGGAGAATCTGACAGCCGGTGGCGCCCACAACGTATCTGCCGTTGCCGATGAGCGCTGTCTGTCATGAACGGTTCGGTCTTGCCTGAACTGTTGACCAGTGCGGTAGCCGAGGATCGCCTGCGCCCGGTGGTCCTGCATGTCGATGACGATGTCGCCAGCCTGATCATGGCGGAGGGGTCGCTCGAGGAAGCGGGTTTCGACGTCATTCAGGCGGTCAACGGCGCCGAGGCGCTGGTTGAGTTTGAACAGAACGGGCCGGATCTGATCATCATGGACGCGATCATGCCCGTCATGGACGGGTTCGAGTGCATCCGGCAACTGCGCGAGCAAGGTGCAGGTGCACATATCCCCATTCTCATGATCACCGGGCTCGACGATCTCGGCTCGATCACCCGGGCTTACGATGTCGGGGCGACCGACTTCCTGACCAAGCCGGTCAATTTCTTTGTCCTGCCGCACCGTGTGCAGTACATGATGCGCGCCAAGCTCACCGCCGATGCGCTGCGTATCAGTCAAGCGAAGCTCGACAACGCACAGCGGATAGCGAGGCTCGGGAACTGGGAGTGGCGTCCGAGCACGGGGGAGCTGCTCTGGTCCCGTGAATTCGTTCGAATCCTCGGTCGCGAGCTGAACGCGTCGGGAGGCAACTGGGGTGATTTCATGGATTGCGCCCTCGAATCCGATCGCGAGGAACTGGCGGCGGTCACCCGGTTGGCAGTAGCTGAGCGCCGCTCGGTCAGCCTCGAATTCAGGATTTTCCTGACCGATGAGACGATCAAGACCGTGCGGCTCGAGGCGGAGCCGCTGCTCGGTGAGGGAGGGCAGTGCGCGCAAATGCTCGGCACCTTGCAGGACATTACCGAGCGCACGGACGCTCAGGCGCAAATTCACACGTTGGCGTATTTCGATCTGGTAACCGGCTTGCCGAATCGTGCACAGCTTTACGAGCAGCTACGTGTGGTTCTGAAATCGGCCATTCGCTCGCGTTCGGTCTTCGCCTTGCTCTTTCTCGATCTCGACCATTTCAAGCAAGTCAACGACACGCTTGGTCACGACGCCGGGGACGAACTGTTGCGGCAGGTGTCGGAGCGACTTCTGTCTGTGGTTCGCGATACCGACACGGTCAGTCGTCCCGGCACCGAGATTGCCGCCGAAGCTTTCGAGCACACGGTCGCGCGGCTCGGTGGGGATGAGTTCGTCGTGCTGCTGGGTCGCATCGACAGAGCCGAAGAAGCGGCCCGGGCGGCCCAGCGTATCGCGGCGAGCCTCAGCGAGCCGTACAGCATCGTGGCCACCGAAGTCGTCGTCACGACGACCATAGGCATCAGTGTCTACCCGGCAGATGGGGAGGACGCCGAAACACTCCTGAAACACGCTGATGTGGCGATGTACCACGCCAAGGAGCGGGGCCGCAATGGCTACCAGTTCTATTCGCGCGGCATTCATGAAAAGACGCTCGAGCGATTCTCGATGGAGCGTGAGTTGCGTGAAGGTATCGAGAGTGGCGAGTTGTCGCTGGTCTTCCAGCCAAAGGTGCGACTCTCCGATGGCTGCTTGTCCGGTGCCGAAGCGCTGGTTCGCTGGAATCACCCGACGCGTGGCGAAATCAGTCCGAGCGAATTCATTCCACTGGCCGAGGAAACCGGACTCATACTGCCTATCGGTCAGTGGGTTCTCAAGGAGGCCTGCCTGCAGCGAAAACGATGGACCGATGCCGGACTGCCGGAATTTCCGCTGGCGGTCAATTGCTCGGCGGTGCAGTTCATCCGTGGTGACGTGATTGCCGATATCAGCAGCGCCGTCGAGAACAGCGGACTCGAACCACGATGGCTCGAAGTGGAGCTGACCGAGAGTTTGCTCATGAAGGATATCGACAAGGGAATCGAGTCGCTCGAACGCATGAAATCGATCGGCATCCAGATCGCCATCGATGACTTCGGCACGGGTTTCTCTTCGTTGAGTTACCTCAAGCGCCTGCCGGTAAACAAGTTGAAGATCGATCAGACCTTCGTCACTGATCTGCCTGTCGACAAGGGCGATGCAGCGATCGTCTCGACGATCGTCACCTTGAGCCGGAACCTTGGCCTGAGTGTCGTGGCGGAGGGCGTCGAAACGATGGAACAGTACGAGATTCTGCGGACTTTCGGGTGTGACGAAGCGCAGGGTTACCTGATCAGCTGGCCGTTACCGATCGATCAGTTCGAAGCATGGTACGAGCAGCACCGGGACGATCGACTGCCCATGGTGGCAGGCTTGTAATCAGGTCGATCTTGACGGTCGGCCAGGGTAGCCGCTCGCGTTTAGCGGTGCCGCCAGACGGGCGGTCGCTTTGCCTGGAAAGCGTCGATGCCTTCGGTCACGTCGGCGGCCATCATGTTGTCCGCCATGGCTTCGCTCGCCATCGCATAGGCTTCATTCAGCGGGCGTTCGAGCTGCTGATAGAAGAGTGACTTGCCCATGCTCACGGCGACGGCTGACTTGGAGGCGATACGATTGGCGAGTTCCTCGACGGCGGCATCGAGTTCCGCCGGCGACACCACGCGATTGACCAGGCCCCAGTCACACGCTGTCTCGGCCGAGACGAAGTCGCCGGTCAGCAAGAGTTCCAGCGCGCGCTTGCGAGCGATGTTGCGAGACAACGGCACCGATGGCGTGCTGCAGAACAGGCCGACATCGATACCCGATACCGCAAAGCGCGCATTGTCGCTGGCAATGGCCAGATCGGCGTTGGCTACCAGCTGACAACCGGCGGCAGTGGCGAGGCCATGCACGCGCGCGATGACCGGTTGCGGCAAGGTGAGCAAGGAGCGCATCAGGTCGCTGCAACGTTCGAACAGTGCGGCATGCCAGTCACGATCGGTGTGGCTACTCATTTCCTTCAGGTCGTGACCTGCGCAAAATGCCTTGCCACGTGCCGCGATCACCAGGACTCGGGTGGTATCGTCGAGTCGATCGACCGCCAACTGCAGAGCCTCGAGCATCTCTATCGACAGCGCATTGAACCGGGCAGGCCGGTTCAGGGTCAGGGTGGTGATGCCATCTCGCTGTTCGATCAGCAGTACGGGCTTGTCGGGCGCTGCGGCCTTTCCTGGCTGGGACGAATGACTCATCGTGTGACTGCTCCCTGTGCGGTCGCTGACTGGTCGCGCCCTACCAGGGAACGATTGACGATTGATCGTGGCGTGATGGTGCCACAGCTGATGGCGCAGCGAATCATGACGCGTTGAGTGATTGCTATGCTTGTGACATGTCTGAACCCGATCCCGATCCCGATCCCGATCCCGATCCCGATGCCGATGCCGATGCCGATGCCGATGCCGGCCCCGGCCCGGCAATCACGCTCGAGACCTTTCGTTCACTGATGCACGAGCGACTGCCGTTTGCGGCGCTTATGGGCTTGGCGGTAGATCACATCGGCGCGGAGTCAGTGCAGTTGCGCACAGTCTATGACGAGCGGTTCCTGCGCCCGGGTGGAACGATTGCCGGACCGATCATGATGGGCCTTGCCGATGCAGCGATGTATGCGCTGGTGCTCTCGCGAATCGGTCCGGTCGAACTTGCCGTGACGACCCAGTTCTCCATCAACTTTCTCAGAAAGCCGCTGCCTGGCGATGTGCTTGCCGAAGCACGCGTTCTTAAGCTGGGCAAGAGACTGGCGGTAGGAGAGGTCACTTTGTGGAGTGAGTTTGGCAAGCGCGAAGAGCCGGTTGCCCATGTGACGTCGACCTATTCGATTCCTCCGCCCGACAACCGCTGATGCGAAGATGCGAGGACAGATAACGGACGAGGACAGGTAATGGTCAATGCTTCAGGTGAGGGACTCGACCGCATCGAAGCCTGTGTATTCGATGCTTACGGTACCTTGTTCGACGTGAATTCAGCCGTGGGAGCTTGCGCCGCCGAGGTTGGGCCGAAGCATGCCGAACTCTCGGGCGAATGGCGACGACGACAGCTCGAGTACACCTGGTTGCTGAGTCTCATGGGAGAGCATCGTGATTTCGAGCAGGTCACGGCCGATGCGCTCGCCGTCAGTCTGGCGCAATTCGGTCTCGACGCCGCCCTTGCCGGCTCCTTGATGGCAGCGTATCGACGACTGGCGCCTTTTCCCGAAGTGGCGAGTGTGCTTGCCGTGCTCGGTCGCGCGGGCCTGAGACGTGCCATTCTCACCAACGGTTCGCCAGCAATGATCGACGCGGCCGTCGTCAACGCGGGTTTCGCTTCATCGCTCGAACATTGCCTGTCGGTGGAGTCGGTTGGTATCTTCAAGCCTGACCCTCGGGTCTATCAGTTGGCTGTCGACACGCTCGGTGTAGCCAGAGAGCGAATCGCGTTCATGTCGTCGAATGCCTGGGACGCCGCAGGTGCCGCTAATTTCGGCTTCCAGGTTGTCTGGGTAAATCGCTACGCTCAACCGCGCGAAGCCTTGCCGGGATCACCGTCGGCGATCATTGCCGAGCTCGGTGAGTTGCCCGCGCTTGTCGGCATCTGCTGACGGCGGCGCGGCAGATCCGCGAGCACGACATGTTTCGCATGCTCGTCAAGCTGTCGCCAGCTGCCTATCTCGTCGAGCGTGCGCAGGCAGCCCGCGCAAAGTCCGGTGCGCGAGTCGATATGGCAAACGCCCGTGCACGGTGAGGGTGCCGGTGTTGATTCAGTCACGTTTCTCTTACGACGGTCGAGGCGGGCAGGTCGGATTCCGCGTGGGGGCGGCAGGAGCACCGTCGGGATGATGGTAGCGGGTTCCGGAGGCACTGATACACTCCGCGCAAGCTCAAGCTTTCGATTCCCGCGTTGACGATCTACAACCTCGGTTCGATCAATATCGACCATGTCTACCGGGTCCCGCATCTGGTGCGACCCGGTGAAACCTTGTCGAGCCATACTCTGGAAACGGTACTCGGCGGCAAGGGCGCCAATCAGTCGGTCGCGGCAGCGCGCGCCGGAGCCGAAGTCCGGCATATCGGCCAACTGGGACGCGCGGACGCCTGGGCACGGGATGTGCTCGTCGGGGCAGGTGTCGACGTATCGACAGTTGCGTTCGTCGATGATGCCAGCGGCCATGCGATCATTCAGGTTGATGACGGCGGCGAGAATGCCATCGTGCTGCATGGCGGTGCGAATCAGCTGATCGATGATGCGTTCATCGCCGATGCGCTGGACGCTGCAGCCATCGGTGACTGGTTGCTGTTGCAGAACGAGACCAGCGGCATTGCCGACGCCTTCGCGATGGCGAACGAGCGCGATCTCCGTATCGCCTTCAATCCAGCGCCCATGCATGCTGATGTTGCAGCGCTGCCGATCGAGCGTTGCGACACGCTCATTCTCAACGAGACCGAAGCAGCCATGCTGGCCGGAAACTCCGGGACCACGTCGATCGAGGCTGCTTTGCAAGAGCGTTATCCCGACGTTCGCATCGTGCTCACACTCGGTGCCGACGGCGCACGTCTGATCCATGGGCAGTCCGGTCTGTCGCTCTCGGTCGCAGCGCCTGTTGTCGATACCGTCGACACCACCGGGGCTGGGGATACGTTTGTCGGCTACCTGCTGGCCTCGCTGGTGGACGGGCACGATAACGAGCTTGCCCTGCGTCGAGCCTGCGCAGCGGCCGCATTGTCGGTCACCGTCGCTGGCGCGACCCCGTCCATCCCTGCGGCCGGAACGGTCGACGAGTTCCTCGAGGCGACGCCGTCATGACGCGCAAGCTCATCATCGATACTGACCCTGGCGTCGACGATGCCATGGCGATCGCGTACGGTCTCTGTCATCCGGACATGGAGCTGCTGGGTCTCACCACGGTATTCGGCAATACATCGATCGAATTCGCCACCCGCAACGCCCAGTACATACTCGACGTCATGGGCGCCCGGGACGTGGCGGTTGCACGGGGTGCCGCGGTGCCTCGTGTCCAGGCGGCGCATGCGCCGCCCGATTTCGTCCACGGCAGTGATGGCCTCGGCAATGTCTGGCCTGCGGGTGGCGTAACCCTTGCGCCAGACTGTCGGCACGCCGAAATCGAGCCACTCGATGCGGCAGACTTCATCATCGACAGTGCTCGTCGGTATCCCGGTGAAATCTCCCTGGTGGCGGTTGGTCCGCTGACCAATATCGCCGAGGCTCTGGCGCGGGAGCCTGCCTTGCCGGGGTTGTTGCATAATCTCGTCATCATGGGCGGTACGCTGCAGGAACCCGGCAACGTCTCACCGCTCGCCGAGGCGAATTTCTGGAATGATCCGCATGCGGCCGATGATGTCCTTAGTGGGAATTGGCCGGCGAGTATCGTCGGGCTCGACGTGACACACCGCATCATGCTGTCGGATGACGATCTCGGCCGGCTTCGCGATGGTGCGGGGCTGACCGGCCGGTTTCTCTGGGAGTCGAGTCGCTTCTATGTGGACTTCTACACCTCTCGCGCAACGGCGATCGGTGGTGATGGCCGCCGCGAATGCGCGATGCACGATGCTGCAGCCATCGCCCGCGTTGTCGTGCCCGAGGCATTCAAGACGGTGCAGGGCGGTGCTCGGGTCATTCCCGACGGCATGGCGATCGGCCAGTTGACGCTCGACCGGCTCGGCCACGACTACCCGGTAGCACACTGGGCTTCACGGCCGCGAAGCACGGCGGTGTGTTTCGACGTGCAGGCCGACCGGGTTCGCAGCCACTTTCTCGACACTGTCATTGATCATCACATCCGCTGAATCACATCTACCCGATCGACGTGTCTGCACTACACTCCAGCCTATGAGATTCTCGACGCAGGTGCTGCCGGCGCTGCTCGTCTCCCTCGTGGCGGCGGGTGGTTGTGACTGGGTGGACTCGACGGGCAAGCAGTCGAACGAGAGCAGCGTGCGCGTTCTGCTCGACGATGTGCCGCCCGGTGGTGCTCTCGCGCTCAACGAGGACATGATCGCGAGTATCGATCCGCGGCCGGTCGGCTTCAGCGGTGAAGCAAGTTACACCTGGAAAGCCGGCTTCGATGCGGAGGGGGCACTCGACACCTGCAGAAGCATCGAGGGATTCCGCAGCGAGCTTGCCGCGGCGAGCCTGACCGAGGCCTGCACCGAGGCCGATGACTGCAGCCTCGAATTCGAACAGATCGAGGGCGAGACGCCCGACAGCGTGAGCTTTTCGCTTCGCATACCGCAACTGAAGGCGCCAGTGGGCATTCGCCGGACGCTCGAGACGACGTCGCTCGACGGCCCCCTCGTCGCGAATGCCTATGATCTTTGTCTCATCGCCATCAACGAGGCGCCGGATGCCGTCGACGACGGGCCCTACGAGCTGGTTGAAGGGACGACACTGACAATCGGCGATGACGAGCCTACGATCCTGGCCAACGATACAGACGACATCGACGTCGGCAACCTGCCGCAGTTGACGATACGGACAGAGACGGTTGTCCAGCCGAGCTTCGCGACGAGTTTCGAGATTCTCCCCGGTGGTGGGTTCAGCTACGGCTACGCGAACATCGATCTGCTCGAACCACTGACCGACCGGTTCGAATATGAGGTGGATGACGGTGTACATACGGGTGCGGAATCCGCACGCGCAAGCGTCGAGATCCGCATCGTGCCCGGCAATCGTGGCCCGGTGCTGATTGCGGAAATCGCGCCAGTCGAGGCCCGGGCCGGAGAATTGCTCAGTGTCGATCTCGGCGCCAGTTTCAGCGACCCGGAAGGCGCTGCCCTCGATTTCACGGCCGATGAGGCAAGGCTGCCCGAGAGTGGATCCTTGTCGGTCGGTCGAGACGGCGTGCTCAGCGGCACCCCGTTGCCTGCGGATGTCGGCCGCTATCAATTCACACTGACGGCGAGCGACGACGGCGATCGGGACCTGGCCCAGATCATCGAAATCGAGATTCTGCCTCCACTCAATCAGCCGCCTGAATACGTGCCCGGATCGGTCGATGATGTGCTTATTCCTGTCGGTGTGCGCATCGCAGGCATCAGCGGCGTCTTTACCGATCCGGATGGCGACATACTGACCTATGTGCTCCTGGGCGAGGTCCCGCGTGGCCTGGCAATCGATGACGAGACCGGCGTCATCACGGGGCGCCCGCGCGTGCGCGGTATCTTCCGGGGCGTGATCATCCGGGCAAGCGATCCACAAGGTGAATTCGTGGAATCCGAACCTTTCACCATCCGCGTTTTCTGACTTGCCAGCAGTGGGCCGACGCACCTTCACGCCGATCCTGCCGGCGGCCCCTCGGAGGCCTCGATCATCTTGCGGATGGCGGTGCGAGACTTGCACCGGCCTGGCGTATCGGCAACGATGGTGACCGTCTCCCCATTGCATTCCTCATGAACACCGCCCGAAACCCAGTGTCCCCGGATCGCGCATCGCCACAGCATGCGTCTGGAGGTTCCCGCTATCTCTTCGTGAAGCATTCCGAGGGCTGGAATGTCGATCGTTGCACGCGCTGGATGGCGAACAACGGGTGCGATGTCGACTGGTGTTATCCGGTAAGCGGTCAAGCGTTTCCCGATCCTCGGGACTACGCTGGCGTCGTTGTCTTCGGCGGCGCCGGTAGCGCCAACGATTGCTCGGATTTTGCCTGGGTGCGGGCCGAACTGAATTTCATCGAGTCTTGCCTGACGAGCGCGACACCGCTGTTCGGCATATGCCTTGGCGCGCAGATGCTGGCGCGTGTACTGGGTGCGTCGGTTGCCCCGCGAGCAGACGGCGCGGTGGAAATCGGTTTTCATCGCATCGATCCGACGCCTTCGGCGGCCGGTTTTCTCGAACGCCCCCTGACCATCATGCAGTGGCATTCCGAGGGTTTCGAGTTGCCGACAGGGACGGCTCGAATTGCCACGTCAGACTTGTTCCCGAATCAGGCCTTTCGCGTCGACGAGCGCACGCTCGGCGTGCAGTTTCACCCGGAGGTCAATCCGGATGCCCTGGCCATCTGGCATGAACGCAATCGTATCAAGCGCCCCGGGCAACTCGACGACGCCGATCGCACAACGATGATGGCTGACGCGCACCGTCATGCAACCGATATCGACCAGTGGCTCGATCGCTTCCTGGGTGGCTGGACGCGGCGTTCGGCAAAGGCTGCCTGAGGGACGTCACGGCCAGTGGTCTTTCGTCTTGCTGCCACGGCGGACAGGTTCGCTGACCCCGTCAATATCAAGGCCGTTCGCGCCTGATGCAAACTTTCGGCAGGTCGGGATCGAATTCTTCAGACGACTGACATGCAGGCTTCCGGCAACTTTCTTTTCAATGTCTCGATCTATCTGGTCGTTGCACTGATCGCCGTGCCGGTCGCCAAGCGGATCGGCGTCGGTCCGATGCTCGGCTACCTGCTGGCGGGCGTCATCGTCGGCCCCTGGGGCCTCGCGATCATCCGGGATGCTCAGCATATCGAGCTGTTCACCCAGATCGCGACCGTCTTGCTCTTGTTGCTGCTCGGTCTGGAGGCAACGCCTGCGCGCCTGCGCCGGTTACTCGGCCACTTCCTGTCGATCGGCAGCTGGCACTACCTGATCACGGTGATCATCGTCTCGACCGTGGCGCTCATCATCGGCCTGCCCTGGCATCATTCACTGGTCGCCGGACTTGCCCTGTCACTCTCCTCCGGAGCCATTGCCGGTCAGGCGTTTCGCGAGCGTTTTCCCTCGGGTTCGGCATTGACCGATACCGGCAATCGATTGCTGCTGACGCAGAGCCTCGCACTCGTCCCCATACTTGTCTTTCTGCCCTTGCTCGGCTTCGAGTCGGCCATCACCGAAGGTAGCGCCTGGCCGCATGTCATCGGCTCGATCTTGCTGATCGTTTGCGTCGCCACGTTCGGCCAGTTCGCCCTGCGTCCCGTCTTCAGGCTGGTGGTCAAGACCGGTCTCGAGGAAGTGTTCGCGGCATTCGCCCTGCTGCTGATCATCGGCCTGCTGCAGATCGTGCAGCTTGCCGATCTGCCACTCGAGCTCGGTGCCTTGCTCGCCGGGTTGCTGCTGGCACGCTCGGAGTACGGCTCGGCCATCACCATCGCATTGCGCCCGTTCGGCGCCTTGCTGATCGGCCTGTTCTTCCTCTCGTTCGGCATGCAGGTCGATTTCGCGACGTTTCTGCGTAAACCGCTCGAAACCCTGGCACTGGTCGTTTTGCTGGTGGTAGTGCGGACCTGGCTGCTCAGAAATGTCCTGCGGCGCTCCGCCGTGCCGCGTCAGCAACGCATCTGGCTCGCCACCGTGCTTTCACAAGGCGGCGAACTCGGTTTCGTCGTACTGACCTTTGCGGTAGCAACATTCGCCATTCCCGCAGGACTTGCCGAGCAGTTGCTGCTGGTCATTGCCTTGTCAATGCTGGTCACGCCCGCTCTGCTCGTCTACATCTCGAGGCGTGAACAGCTACCCGCGCAACAGCAGGGCAATACCGGCGTGGCGTCGGGCGAAAACGTCGATTCACAGGTCGTTGTCGCGGGTTACGGCCGCGTCGGCCGGGTTGTCGCCAGACTGCTCGCGCAGAACGGCTATCGGGTCGTCGTGCTCGATCACGACCCGGAACGCTTCGCAGCCTTTCGCCGCGACGGCTTCATCGGTTTTTATGGGGATGCACTGCGGCCGGACCTGCTGAGCGCATCCGGCGCTGCCGCGGCGGCCGTCATCGTCATTGCCATCAACGATGTCGAACGTGCTGAAGAACTGGTCGAGCGCGTGCGCCGTGACTATCCCCATCTGACGATTGCGGCGCGGGCTTTCGATGGGCCGGGACGGACACGCTTGCTGGCCATGGGTGCTGATCGGGCATATCGAGAGACGTTTGAATCCGCCTTGTTGATGGGCGAAGATGTCCTCGAGATGGTTGGCGTCGCACCGCTCGAGGCGCAGACGCTGATCGAGAGCTTTCGTGACGCCGAACAGTCGGCAGCGGGGAATGGACAATGAAAGGCTCGGATGTCGAATCGATCACTCGATTGCTGAAGGATCACGACGTGCCCCTGTCGGCCGTCAGGGCCAATCGCCTGCTGCTCGACATCGGGCTGCTCGCGGAGGCGACGCGGGAAAGTTCCACACGCCCCGGCGTCACCAAGACCTACAAGATCGTGACCGAGCAAGGGCTCGACTACGGCGTCAATGAGGAGAATCCGCAGAGCCCGGGGCAGAGTTCGCCCTACTGGTACAAGGACAGTTTCCCCGAGCTTGCGGCCCGGCTTGTCGCTGCCGCCGAAGCCGCCGACGCCAGCGACGACTGACCCCGTCAATATCCAGGTGAAAGACCACTAGAGGTGTGCCCGTGCGGGCGGTCCAAATGCCTGTCACCGGAGCGATTCCGAGTGGGCGTGATACACTCGAAAGCAAGCTGCCGCGCGGTTCCAGACCTTGTCGGCCGGACTTTCAATCGAGGATATTACGCATGATATTACATCGCCTCGGCGTGGTTCTGACCATCTCCGTGCTGGCTGTCGCCATTGCGCCCCTGTCCCTGTCCACCGCCTGGTCGGCCGATATTTCGCCCGCAGTCGTGTTTGACATGGGTGGCAAGTTCGACAAGTCCTTCAATCAGGGCGTATATGACGGCGTCGAGCGATACAAGGAAGAGACAGGTACGGAATACCGCGAGTTCGAGGTCACCAACGAGACCCAGCGCGAGCAAGCCATACGTCGCATGGCGCAGCGTGGCGCCAACCCGATTCTCGGCGTCGGCTTTCAGCAGGCGGGCCCGATGGAGGTTGTGGCGCAGGAATTTCCCGATACCAAGTTCACCCTGATCGATGGCGTGGTCGAACTGCCCAATGTTCAATCGGTCGTGTTCAAGGAACACGAAGGTTCGTTCCTTGTCGGCGTACTGGCCGCCCTGGCATCGGAAAGCGACATGGTCGGTTTCGTCGGCGGGATGGATATTCCGCTGATTCGCCGCTTTGCCTGTGGCTACGAGCAGGGCGCGAAGCATGCGAGTGAATCGGTCGAAGTAGTGCAGAACATGACGGGCACGACGCCGTCGGCCTGGAACGATCCCGGACGCGGCAGCGAGCTCGCCAAGGGCCAGTTCGATCGAGGCGTCGATGTCATTTATGCCGCAGCGGGAGGCACAGGAGTGGGTGTCTATCAAGCGGCGGCTGACGGTAGCAAGCTCGCCATCGGCGTCGATTCGAATCAGAACTACCTGCACCCGGGCGTGATGTTGACGTCGATGCTGAAGCGGGTCGACGTGGCGGCTTACGAGACATTCAAGTCAGTCGCCGAAGACACCTGGGAGCCCGGTATCAAGGTGCTGGGTCTTGCCGAGGAGGGCGTGGGCTGGGCACTTGACGAGCACAACGAGTCGCTGATCACCGAAGAGATGTCGGTGGCCGTCGAGGAAGCGGCAGCGGCCATCACCTCGGGTGAAATCGAGGTTCACGACTACATGAGCGATAGCAGCTGCTCGTACTGATATTTCCGCATGCCCGTCGCGCGTGAAGTGACTTTCTGATGTCGCGCGACGGCTTGTCGAGCCATGCCGGCCCGGTGACAGAGCCTGAATCGGCGCCGGCAATCGAGCTTCGCGGTATTACCAAGCGTTTTGGCGCGGTCGTCGCCAATCGCGAGATCGATCTGGCTGTCGGACGAGGCACCATTCACGGCATCGTCGGCGAGAACGGCGCCGGAAAGTCCACGTTGATGAGCATCCTCTACGGTTTCTATCAGGCCGATGAGGGGGACATCCTGATCAACGGCAAGCCGACGGTCATTCGCGATTCGCATGACGCGATCGCGGCAGGCATCGGGATGGTTCATCAGCATTTCATGCTGGTCGATACCTTCAGCGTTCTGGAGAACGTCATTCTCGGTGCCGAAGCCCATGCGCTGATTGCACCGAGTGCCATCGATGCGCGCCAGGAGTTGTCCCGTCTCGCGGCAGAATTCGGCCTGGCCGTCCGTGCCGACGATATCGTCGGCGAGCTTCCGGTCGGCGAGCAGCAGCGTACCGAGATTCTCAAGGCGCTCTACCGGCACGCCGACATCCTGATTCTCGACGAGCCCACCGGGGTACTGACGCCGCAGGAGGCGGATCAGCTGTTCGAGGTCCTGGGCTCGTTGAAACAACGCGGTGTGACGATCATCCTGATCACGCACAAGCTGCGCGAGATAATGGACATCACCGACACCGTCTCGGTGCTGCGGCTGGGGCAGATGGTCGCCCACCGGAAGACGGCGGAGACCACCATGGCGACGCTCGCCGAACTGATGGTCGGGCGCAAGCTCGAGTCGCGTCAGTGGCATCGCTCAGAGCCACTTGCGCCTGTCGACAGGCATTCTGGTGGTGCGCCCGATGGTCGCCCTGCCGCTGATATCGGTATCGACGTTGATGGCCTCGGGCTCGTCGATGCCAATGGTGCGCAGAGGCTTGTCGATGTCAGTTTCAAGGTTCGCCGGGGAGAGATTCTCGGCGTCGCCGGGGTCGCGGGTAACGGTCAGAGTGCCTTGCTGGAAGTGCTCTCCGGGATACGTGAGCCAAGCAGCGGTCGTTTCGTCATCAATGGTCAGGAGAGCGCAAGCGGTCATGCGCTCGGACCTGCCGAGATGCGCGAGCACAAGGTTCATCATGTACCGGAGGACCGTCTGAAGCGCGGACTCGTGAAGGCGTTTTCCGCGGCGGAGAGTTCCGTTCTCGGCTACCAGCGAAGCAAGGTCCTGAACATCAGGGGTCTTCTGCAGCTGCCGAAGATCCGGACAGGTTGCAAGCACTTGATGGAAGCCTTCGATGTCAGGCCGGTCAATCCATCTCTCAAGTCAGCTTCGTTCTCGGGTGGCAATCAGCAGAAGCTGATTCTCGCGCGTGAACTTGCCAAGGGTCCGGACGTTCTGCTCGTCGGTCAGCCGACACGAGGTGTCGACATCGGGGCGATCGAGATGATTCACGAGAAACTGGTGGAGATGCGTGATGCCGGCTGTGCGGTGTTGCTCGTGTCGGTCGAGCTGGACGAGATCATGGCGCTCTCCGATCGCATCATCGTCATGTACGAGGGGCGAATAGTCGGTGAACTGCTCGGGCACGAGGCGGAAAAGACAACTCTCGGCCTGATGATGGCGAATGCGCACGACGATGCTGACAGGCCCGCACCGTGAGCGTGAGCACAGTCAGTGTGCCCTTGCCGGCGTGGCTCGAAGTCGTCGTCATTCCCCTGCTGAACATCGTCGTCGCGCTGTTCTTCTCCGGCCTGATCATGCTCGCCATCGGCGTCAATCCGGTCGAGGCGACCGGCATCATGATCAAGGGCGCGTTCGGTTATGACGAGGCCATCGGCTACACGCTCTACTACACCACGAACTTCATCTTCACCGGCCTCGCCGTTGCTGTCGCGTTCCACGCGAGCCTGTTCAACATCGGCGGGGAAGGGCAGGCTTATATCGGTGGGCTCGGGGTGGGGCTTGTATTTCTCGCGCTCGACAGTGTCCTGCCCGCGGTCCTGCTGATTCCGCTCGGCATCCTGGCGGCGGCATTGTTCGGAGCAGCCTGGGCCTTCATTCCGGCCTGGTTACAGGCTTATCGGGGCAGCCACATCGTCATCACGACGATCATGTTCAATTTCATCGCCGCATCGCTGATGGTGTATCTGCTCGTCAACGTGCTCATCAAGCCCGGCCAGATGTCACCCGAAACGCGGCTTTTCGACAGTGCCGCCTGGTTGCCCTTCATGCACGAATTCCTCGCCATCTTCGGTATCGAGGTGACGCGCACGCCCCTGAACCTGTCGCTGTTCTTCGCTCTGGCCTGTTGCCTCTTCGTCTGGATATACATCTGGCGAACCCGCTGGGGTTACGAGCTGCGTACGTCAGGCTTCAGCGAGCCGGCTGCCGTCTACGCCGGTATCCGTCCCAAGGGCGTCATCATCAGCGCGATGTGCATTTCCGGGGCTCTGGCGGGCTTCGTTGCCGTCAACGAGATCATGGGTGTTCATCATCGGCTGCTGATGAACTTCCCTGCAGGCTACGGGTTTACCGGCATTGCCGTGGCGCTGATGGGTCGCAACCACCCGGTCGGGATAATCGTCGCGAGCCTGTTGTTCGGTGTCCTTTATCAAGGCGGTGCAGAACTCGCCTTCGAGATACCGAAGGTCACGCGTGAAATGGTGGTCGCCATCCAGGGGCTGATCATCCTGTTCTCCGGTGCTCTCGCCCTGATGCTCCGGCCACTGGTCGTGCGTGCGTATCTCGCCTTCAAGTCGGTCGACGAGCTGGCGCCTGCCTGATGGACAGCGTACTCGACTGGCTGCCGACCTTGTTCGCCATACTGGATGCGACCTTGCGCGTGTCGGCCCCGCTGATCCTGGCCGCGATGGCCGGATTGTTCTCGGAGCGGTCGGGGATCGTCGACATCAGTCTCGAAGGCAAGATGTTGGCGGCGGCCTTCATTGCCGGCAGTGTGGCGGCAACCACCAACAGTGCCTGGCTTGCGCTTCTGGGGGCCATCCTGACCAGCATTGCGCTCGCGCTCGTGCACGGCTTCGCCTGTATCACCCATCGCGGCAATCAGGTCGTGAGCGGCCTGGCAATCAATATCCTGGCGTCTGGACTGACGGTGGTGCTCGGCATCGCCTGGTTTACGCGCGGTGGTCAGACGCCCTCGCTGAAGAGTGGGTCGCGGTTCATGCCGCTCGAGCTCCCGTTTGCCGATGCCGTGAGTTCGGTGCCGATCCTCGGGCCGTTCTATGCGGGCGTCATCAGCGGGCACAACGTCCTCGTGTATGTCGCTTTGTTGAGTGTTGCCGTGACCTGGTGGATCGTCTACCGCACGCGTTTCGGTCTGCGCCTGCGGGCGGTTGGTGAGAATCCGCTGGCCGTGGATACGGCGGGTCTGTCGGTCAGCCGTCTTCGCTATGGCGCTGTCGCCATCTGTGGTGCGCTGTGCGGGATCGCGGGCGCCTATCTGTCAACCGCGCAGAATGCGTCTTTCGTTCGCGAAATGACGGCGGGACAAGGCTATATCGCGCTTGCTGCACTGATCTTCGGCAAGTGGCGCCCACTGCCGGCCATGTTCGCCTGCCTGATGTTCGGCTTTCTCGATGCCATCGCGATACGCCTGCAAGGGGTCGTCATACCGGGAATCGGCGAAGTGCCGGTGCAGGCGATCCAGGCTCTGCCCTACGTGCTCACGGTGATCCTGCTCGCCGGGTTCATCGGACGCGCCGTTGCGCCGAAGGCGGTCGGCGTCCCGTTTGTGAAGGAGCGATAGGGTACGCCGAACCACGGGACCCGTATAATCGCGCGATGAACAAGATACTGCTTTCCCTGCCGGTCGACGAGAAGGTCGGCATCGCCTTCTCGGGCGGCCTCGATACTTCGGCGGCCATCGCCTGGATGCGTCAGAAGGGTGCTGTGCCTTATGCCTATACGGCGGATCTCGGCCAGCCTGACGAAGACGACTTCGAGGATATTGCGCGGCGCGCCAGGGCCTATGGTGCGGAGGAAGCGCGCACGGTCGATTGCGCCGAAGTTCTCGTCAACGAGGGCCTGGTCGCGATCATGTGCGGCGCGTTTCACATCGAGAGCGGCGGCAAGCGCTATTTCAATACGACCCCGCTCGGGCGCGCGGTCACCGGCACGATCCTGGTTCGCGCCATGCAGGAAGACGACGTGCACATCTGGGGCGATGGGTCGACCTACAAGGGCAACGACATCGAGCGCTTCTACCGCTACGGGTTGATGACCAATGCCGATCTCCGCATCTACAAGCCGTGGCTCGATCGAGACTTCGTGGCCGAGCTCGGTGGCCGCGACGAGATGAGTGAATTTCTGCTCGCCAACGGCTTCGAATACCGAGCCAGCAAGGAAAAGGCTTACTCGACCGACGCCAACATTCTCGGCGCCACACACGAAGCGAAGGATCTCGAATTTCTCGATCGTGGCATGCACATCGTCGAGCCGATCATGGGCGTCAAGTTCTGGGACGCAAGCGTCGATATCGCGCCCGAGGAAGTGAGCGTCACCTTCGAGGAAGGCATGCCGGTTGCGCTCAATGGCCAACGCCATGACAGTGCCACGGGACGCGATTCCGTCAGCCTGTTCCGTGAAGCCAATCGCATCGGCGGCCGTCACGGGCTCGGCATGTGCGATCAGATCGAGAACCGGATCATCGAGGCGAAGAGCCGCGGTATCTATGAAGCGCCGGGCATGGCCTTGCTGCACATTGCCTACGAGCGGCTGTTGAACGGCATACACAACGAAGACACTCTCGATAATTACCACATGCTCGGGCGGCGTCTCGGCAAGCTTCTCTATCAGGGCCGCTGGTTCGATCCGCAGAGTCTGATGCTCCGTGACAGCCTGCAGAAGTGGGTTGGCCGATCGGTCAACGGCACCGTGACACTGGAACTGCGACGTGGCGACGACTACACGATCCTCGACACGGCGAGCGAAAGCCTGAGCTACGCACCCGAAAACCTCTCCATGGAAGTCGTCGAGGACGAGGCGTTCAGCCCGCTCGACCGGATCGGCCAGTTGTCGCTCAGGAATCTGGACATCGACGATTCTCGCGAGAAGCTCAAGGGCTATGTGTCACGCGGCATCCTGCCCAAGGGCGACAACGTCAAGCGTCTGGTCGAGGAGTGAGTCGAGCGGGCGAGCGCAGGTCTCTCGGTGTGCCGGTAGAGCCGCGTGGAACCGTCGAGGACCTGCGCGCCTTGTTTCTCGACCGGCGACCTCTCCTCGACGTACGCGCCCCCGTCGAGTTTCACAAGGGTGCGTTCCCGAAGGCAATCAATCTGCCACTGCTGTACGACGAGGAACGTCACGCCGTCGGTATCCGCTACAAGCAGCACGGACAGGATGCGGCAATCGCACTCGGCGCCGACTTGCTTGACGACGCGGAACGCGCGCATCGCGTTGCCCGCTGGGTGGGCTTCGCGAACGATCACCCTGACGGTGTGCTGTACTGCTTCCGCGGTGGCCTACGATCGCGCATAGCGCAAGCATGGATTGCCGATGCCGGGGTCGAGTTACCACTGGTCACGGGCGGCTACAAGGCAATGCGCAGCTGGCTCATCGACACACTGAGCGATCTTGCTGCTCGCTTGCCGCTTCGCATCGTCGGTGGTCGCACCGGCGTCGGCAAGACGGACCTCATCAAGCGACTCGACCGCGCGATCGATCTTGAAGGCTTCGCCAATCACCGTGGCTCGAGTTTCGGGGGAGTGGTCCACGCCCAGCCAGGCAATATCGACTTCGAGAATCGCGTGGCGATAGAGCTGCTGCGCTTCGACGCGGACGATGTCACGAGGCCGGGTGCGTCAGCTGCGCCGATCTGGCTCGAGGATGAGGCCCGGCTCATCGGTCGTGTGGCCATGCCTGAGTCGCTGGTGCAAGCGATGCGCCGAGCACCGATAGAGCTGCTCGACGTCTCCCTCGAGGTGCGGGTGCAAAATTGCCTGGCAGACTATGTGGTCGATCTGCTCGAACGCTATCGTCTTCAAGCGGCGGGTGAGATCGGAATCGAAGACGAGGCGCCTGTGGGGACGGGTGTCGATGCCGGCGTGGAGGCCGATGCAAGCGCGTGTGGCGAAACTGATGTCAATCCGGGCTCCGGTGCGAGCGTCGATGCGAGCGTCGATGTGAGCTCTGATTTCAGCGTCGATGCGAGTGCTCGTGCCGATGTCGATGAGAGGGCTTTCGAGCGCTTTGCAGCGCATCACAGAGACAGCCTCGGGCGAATCCGCAAGCGCCTCGGTGGTGATGTTTTCGTGCACGCCCGAGATCTGCTCGAAGAGGCCTTGACGCGGCATCGGACGGCAGCCGATACCGCAGGCTACGAGCCGTTCATCGAGCTGTTGCTCACTCGATACTACGATCCGATGTACGACTATCAACTCGAGTCGAAGCGCGAACGCATCGAGTTCAGCGGTGACGCCGACGCGATTCTCGCGCGCCAGGTGGCGCGGGGGCAGACACCGCAGCCACGTCGGTGAGGCCTGCTCCCATCGTGCGTGATGTGATGCTGGTCGGCGGCGGTCACAGTCACGCCCTGCTCATACGTCGTTGGGCGATGCAGCCGCTGGCGGGCGTTCGCCTGACGCTCGTCTCACGTGACGTCATGACGCCGTATTCCGGCATGTTGCCGGGTCTCGTGGCCGGTCACTATGACGTTGATGAAGTGCATATCGATCTCCGGCGTCTGTGCAGTTGGGCAGGCCTTCGCTTCATTCGAACCGAGATGACCGGGGTGGATCCCGAGCGTCGCTGCATTACGTCAAGTGATCGGCCGGAGATCGCCTGGGATCTGCTTTCCCTCGACACCGGTTCGACGCCTGACCTGGGCGTACCGGGTGCTGCCAAGCACAGCACGCCGGTCAAGCCGGTATCGGCCTTTCATGCCCGCTGGACATCGATAGAGGCCCGCTTGCGCGCCGATCCGACAACGTCGCTGTCGGTCGGGGTCGTGGGGAGCGGCGGGGGGGGCTTCGAACTGGTGATGGCCCTGCGTCATGCCTTGCCTCGCGAACGTGTGCACTGTCACTGGTTCCTGAGACAGGCTCGACCGCTTGCCGAGCGCCCGGCGCGCCTGGGCGCGCGAGCGCTGGCCGTCGCGACAGGTGCAGGCGTGAGCGTGCACACGGGCTTCGACGTCGCGGCGGTGACCGAGCTCGGGGTTACCTCGGTCGCTGGCAAGACGATAGCGCTGGACGAGACGTTATGGTGCACGGGAGGAAGGGGCCCTGACTGGACCGCACAAGCAGGCCTTGCCACCGATTCACGCGGTTTCGTCGCGACCGATCGTCATCTCCGGAGTGTCTCGCATCCCTGCATCTTCGCGACGGGTGACATCGGCACACAGCAGCAGACCCCGAGCGCCAAGGCGGGCGTGTTTGCGGTTCGCCAGGCACCCGTCCTGTTCAAGAATATCCGTGCCACCCTGCTCGGCAGGCCGCTCCACGTGTACCGGCCCCAAACGCACTTCCTGAGTCTCATGGCAACGGGCGATCGGTCCGCCATCGCCAGTCGAGGTCCCCTGCAACTCGAGGGTCGGGCGATCTGGCAGTGGAAGGATCGTATCGACAGACGTTTCATGCGCCGCTTCGAGGACTTGCCCCGGATGCGGGAGGGTCGTTCGCCGCCTGTCGTCGCGAGGGCCTTGCTCGACCCTGAGGCACACTCCGATGTGCGCTCCGACACCGGGCCGGACATGCGTTGTCGAGGATGTGGTGCAAAGGTAGCAGCTACCCTGCTTGACGACATTCTCGACGAGATCGAGCTGCCGCGTCGCGACGACATACTTGCAGGTGTGGCGGAAGCTGGCGATGCAGCGGTCATCTCCTTGCCCACGAACGTGCTGGTGCAGTCAGTCGATCAGCTGAGCGCGATCATCGACGACCCGTGGCTTTTCGGTCGGATAGCATGCTTCCATGCGCTGAGCGATGTGCATGTGTCCGGTGGTCATGTGCACAGTGCGCAACTGCTGCTGACCCTGCCTCATGGGCACGAACGTATCGTGCGCCGGGAACTCGGCATGCTGATGCGCGGTATCGTCAGTGCGCTCGATGAAGAACACTGCGCCTTGATTGGCGGGCATACCGCTGAAGGTGACGAACTGTCGGTCGGGCTTGTCGTCAATGCGTTTCAGAAAGAGGGCGTGCCATGTCGAACGGACGCGAAGCCGAACCCGGGTGATGCGTTGGTGCTGACGGAGCCGTTGGGCATCGGCACCCTTTTCGCGGCATTGGCCAGCGCACGGGCAAGGGGGCCGGACATCGATACCGCACTGCAGATCATGTCTCGTAGCAATCGTGTGGCAGCGTCGATATGCAGAGCGCACGGCGTCGTGCACATGACCGATGTGACCGGCTTCGGCTTGTGCGGTCATCTTGATCGGTTGCTGCGCGGACAAGCACGATCAGCCTGTCTCGAGGTGGGCTCGGTGCCGTTGCTCGAAGGCTCGCTGGCACTGGCCGAAGCCGGTGTACACAGCTCGCTCTGGCCGTCGGCAGGGAACGTTCTCGAACGCTACCAGGGGAGCAACGCCTTGCCCATGCATTGGCAGCGGCTGCTGTGCGATCCGCAGACCGGCGGTGGCTTGCTCGGGATCGTGCCTGCGACTCGCGTCGATGCTTGCGTCGCGTCTTTACGTGCGGCAGGTTGTCCTCGGGCAGCGAACGTCGGTGTGATCAACGCT
>ENA-ORXR01000342-ORXR01000342.1-marine-metagenome-genome-assembly--contig:-NODE-342-length-68008-cov-8.135064_pt1 | contig 68008 bp, 63 predicted proteins | sample MGYA00237866_ERZ511479 | MGnify/ENA metagenome assembly ERZ511479 | reverse complement strand
ATTCAAAAACGCACGTATCAAGAAAGCTTTATCTTTTACTACGAAGAGAAACAAAGCTAAAATGGCATAATCAAATTGAAGTACGCTAATTTAATTTGGCGCTGATGACCCTACTCATTTCCGTGCCAATTTTCAAAAGACTATCTATTTCATTTGCTGTAAAGTCATAAGGCACAGGTTTTGCTATTCCCAATGTGCCATATAAGATATTATTCAAAAGCATCGGCACTACAATCGAACCTTCAACTTTAGTTTCTTTAGCCGAAGGGCGAGCCACCCCTGAGTCATCTGTTTGCAGATTACACATTTCGATTGGTTCACGTCGCTCTGCAGCAATACCTGCCATTCCCTTTCCCATAGGAATCTCAGATAACTTGGGAATCAAAAAATCAGGAATACCGACTTGCTCCTCTAATTTTAAAACTGTTGTTTCTCGGTCTAAAAAATGTAGGGTGCCTGTAGTGCAATCAAAACAGGTAATAACACTTGACAATACGTGTTGCCAATTCATGGCGGGTTGATGAATAGCATTTAAAATCGCCTCAAATTTTGATTCATTTGTAGTACTCATAGCATGTATTCTATTCAGTTGCTTTTATTTTTAAAAATGACAATTCAGAATTAACTCTATTGGCATAGGTTTTTAAAGTAACATAGTACCAATTTCTTTCAGGAATATCAACCGTAAAAATATCATTTAACTTATGATTTCTTACCGCTTCTTCAAAAGGCAACATCATATGACCTTTTTTAAACCATGGTAGGTCTCCTTTAGAATTACCATCCATGGTATATTCAGTTGCAAGATCCTCAAAATTATCGCCCGACTCATAGCTCTTTAAAATGATCGCCCTTAATGAATCTACAGCTGTTGACGAATGAATACTACCATCTATATAAATATAATTTGCTCGGTATTCTTCAAAAGGCAGTTTCCCCATTAAATAATAAATAAAGGTAGCATTATCTTGCTCTAGAGTAACATACTCCCCTTTTTTCAACTTCTTAAACTCTTTGGGCGTGTTGTCATCTAATAATTCAATCTTTATGAGTTCATAATTCAAATGAGCTAAAGCGTTAAGAACAACAGTAGAATCTTTAAGGCTCAATTTTTTTAATTCACTTTCAATTTCGGTAAGGCTTTGCCCATGCATAGTTATGCAAAGCATCAACATTAAACTTAAAAATTGAAATTTTGAATATGGCTTCATACGATGAATACAGATTTGGTTTTTTTCAGTCTTAAAAATAATCATTTGAATTTTGGGTTAATTTAAAAAATACTATGCGCGCATAATAATTTAAAATCCGTAGCTTTGAAACTAGGCATAGCTGCCTGATATATTTATTCTATTTTTAAGCTTCTAAAATCTATTCGTATGAGTAACAAACCTTCTTTTATAAAAGATCTTTCATTACCAGCTATTGCAGCACCATTGTTTCTAATTTCTGGCCCTAAACTGGTCATCGAATGTTGTAAAAATGGTATCGTTGGAACGTTTCCTGCGCTTAATCAAAGAACAAGTGAAGGTTTTGAAGAATGGCTCGTAGAAATAAAAACCGCACTTCAAAAATTCGAAGAAGAAACGGGTAAAAAAGCAGCTCCGTTTGGTGTTAATTTGATTGTACACCCCACTAACCCAAGGTTAGAAGCTGATATCAAATTATGTGTAAAGCATAAAGTACCCGTAATTATTACCTCTTTAGGTGCTGTCTCAATGGTAGTTGACGCTATTCATAGTTACGGCGGATTAGTTTTTCACGATATCATCAAAAAACGACATGCTGAAAAAGCTTCTGAAGCTGGTGTAGACGGATTAATTTTAGTCGCAGCAGGGGCTGGAGGGCATGCAGGTACCATTAACCCTATGACCTTGGTGGCAGAAATCAAAAAATTCTTTCATAAAACCGTTATTCTTTCCGGTTGCATTAGCACGGGTCGCGATATAGCCTCGGCTTTACAAATGGGTGCTGATATGGCCTATATGGGTACACGCTTTATCAATACTGATGAAGCTAAAGCACCCGACGAGTACAAGCAAATGATTATTGATGCTGGCGCAAGTGATGTCACCTACACCGCAGCAATTTCTGGAGTGCATGCGAATTTTTTGGGAGCAAGTCTCAAAGCAGCAGGAATTACCGAAGAAGATTTGAAAAAAGATAAAAAAATAGATTTCGGAAAAGAACTCGATACCGAAGCCAAAGCCTGGAAAACTATTTGGTCAGCTGGCCAGGGTTCTGCCTTAATTGACGATTCAGTTTCTGTTACTGATTTGGTTTCTAGCCTTAAATCAGAGTTTAAGGCTGCCATTGAAGATCAAATTAAGGTATTAGAAACCTATCCGAAATAAGCACAATGTTATGCTGAGCGCGCTCGAGACTTCGGGGGAAACACATGCAGTTTCCAAACCTTTGGCCTGTATTCATAGTGACCAATTTTATTTTTAAAATGCCCATAATTTCTTCAAACTATAATCCGCCATTTTTATTCAAAAACGGGCATTTTTCGACGATTTATGCCGGAATTTGGAGAAAAATAGCTGATTTTGAGCAAAAACGAGAAAGAATTGAATTATCTGATGGGGACTTTCTAGATCTAGATTGGAGCTTTTCTAATGCTCCATCACAAAAAGTAACAATCTTAATTCACGGCTTAGAGGGCAACGCTCAACGTGCCTATATTGTCGGCAGCGCCAAAGTGTTAAATGCAAATGGTTATGATACCTGCGCAATAAATCTTCGTACCTGTAGCGGTGAAATGAATCGCCTTTTTAGATCATACCACTCAGGGGCAACTGAAGATTTAGATGCCGTAATTCAACATATTTTAGAAAACAAAAACTACAAAGAGCTTTATATTAAAGGATTTAGTTTAGGCGGAAATTTGACTTTAAAATATTTAGGCGAAGACCGAAGTTTTCATTCATCAATAAAAGGAGCGATGGCAGTCTCCGTTCCTTGTGATCTGCATAGTTCATGTAAAGAACTTTTAAAGCCGAAAAACATTCCATATGCGATACGATTTAAGAAACACTTGGTCGGAAAATTGAAAGAAAAACAGCTACTATTTCCTGAAAAAATATCAGACACCGATATTAAAAGCGTAGTAACCCTTAAGGACTTTGATGATGTATATACGAGCCGTGCACATGGTTTTAAAGATGCCCTAGATTACTATGAAAAATGCAGTTGTTTGCCTTTTTTACCTCATATAAAAATTCCAACTTTATTATTAAACGCTCAAAACGATTCTTTCTTAGGGCCCGAGTGCTTTCCTATAAAGGAAGCAGAACAAAACGATAATCTGTATTTTGAAATTTCAAAATACGGTGGTCATGTAGGTTTTCAAGGATCAAATAATATCACATATAGCGAAAAAAGGGTGATAAAATTCTTCAAGGAGCTCCATTAATTTTGGCTATTGCTTATATTAGTACCTCAAAACAGATTTACATGAAAAAATTAGTAGGCATATTGACCATCGCAGCTCTAATCGCAAGCTGTGGTGAATCGAAGAAAGAAGAGAAAAAAGAAGGTTTTGAAATGAACCGTGCGAAAACAGAAAAGAAAGCTGAAGTTGCTTCTGAAGGGGTACCTGTTGATTTGGATAATGATGGCGTTGGCCCATTTAAAGATGTCACTTTTTCTGATGAAATAAATACAGAAATGGCTACTGCTGGTGAGGCGAAATATAGTGCCATCTGCACCGCATGCCACATGGCAGAGCAACGAATGATAGGTCCAGCTTTGAAGGGAGTTTATGATAGAAGAAGTCCGGCATGGGTAATGAATATGATCAGTAACCCCGATAAAATGTTGAAAGAAGACCCTATTGCAAAAGCGCTACTAAAAGAATACAATAATGCCATTATGCTGAATCAGAATTTGTCTGATGAAGAAACAAGGGCGGTAGCGGAGTATTTAAGAACATTGTAAAAAAATTATTCAAAATGAAAATGCCGTTGCCTTTGTAAAAAGTCAATGGCATTTTTGGTTAAAAAAATCATCGTGAAAAAGCTTTTTTTATTTCTGATTTTCTGTGTTGTTCTGGTTTCATGTATTGAAACAGGCAATGGTCTTTCAAGAATGCTTCCAATAGAAATTGTTCCTACACCTAAATCAGTAGAAGCTGGTGACAACATCTTTGCCTTGACCAATAAGACTTTTGGTATTACTTCTTTTGATCTTGAACTAATGCCACTACTACACCTTTTTAGGGAAGAGTTGATGGCAGTATCTGATTTCAATCCGACCGCTATGCCAAATTTGGATGATGCTGACATAGTTTTTAAAATTGATGATAGCTACGCAAAAGATGAATATCGTGTTGAAGTAGCAGCATCTATTTTAGTTAAGGCGGGTAGTTATCAGGCCGCAGCAATGGCGCGCACTACCCTTTTGCAACTGGTAGTTTCAGAGGGTGAAAGTTTGCTTTTCCCGCAAATACTCGTACACGACAAACCTGATGCAAAATATCGTGGCCTTATGGTCGATCTTGCTAGAAATTGGCATTCTATAGAGCATGTAAAGCAGTTAATTGATTTGGCTTCCTATTATAAAGTCAATTATTTGCAACTGCATTTTACCGATGATCAATCGTATACCCTCCCATCTTTAAAGTATCCAAAATTATCAACTCCTGAAAGACATTATTCATTTGACGATTTAAAAGAATTAGAATTTTATGCTCAAATTCGAGGGGTGTCCATTGTACCTGAAATAGATATTCCTGGGCATGCAAAATCTCTGGTTACGGCTTATCCTGAGTTATTCGGAATAGCTGCTCACGAAGAAAACCCGTATATCATTAATATGGGAAAAGAAGAAGTTTATACCGCTTTGGATGTCATTTTTTCTGAGATTATTCCGATTTTTAAATCCTCACCCTATTTTCATATCGGTGGTGACGAGGCGCGCTTTACCAAAGTTATGCAAGACCCTAGTGTCAAGAGCTACATGAAATCAAATGAACTTGGAAATACAGATGTTCATGAATTATACCGTCATTTTCTAGTTCGTGTAAATGACATGGTAAAAAAGCATGGAAAGCAAACTTGTATCTGGGAAGGTTTTTCAAGGGAAGGTAAAGTCAAAATTCCTACGGATATGATTGTATTCGAATTTGAATCCTTATACCATTTACCTAATGAACTTATCGAAGATGGGTATACTGTAGTTAATACTTCTTGGAAACCTCTGTATGTTGTTAACGAAAAAAAATGGGAGCCAAAATCAATTTATGATTGGAACATGTACCGTTTTGAAAATTGGTGGTCAAGATCACCAGCAACAGCCAAGCCTATTCAGTTGGAAGAAACGCAATTAATTATTGGCGCTCAAATGTGTACTTGGGAGCAAGCCCAAGAAGTTGAATTTAAAAGTCTGCGAAAAAGGCTACCAGTAATGATGGAACGTATATGGAATACCAAGAAAAATATCCCATACGATGACTTTATGGGCCTTTTAGATAGTACGGACGCCAAATTATCAGTTTTAACTGGAAATATGGAGCAAGACAGTCTATTAATTGGGCATAATCACAAAGAACCTGTCGATTAAAAAGTAGCGCTTCGGCTGGGCAATTTGCCTAGAGTTCCCAAAGATTAAAAGGCCGTTCGGGTTCAGAATCGTCAAATTTCTTTACCTTATCTACGACAACTTTATAAGTCGGGTCTTCCAATACATTCACATCAATAATGTCTTCAGCGTTTTCTAAAAGTTGAATACAATCTTTACTAAGGTGCCTTAAATGTACTTTCTTACCTGCATTAGAATAGCGTTCTGTTAATTTATTTAAAGCCTCAATACCCGACATATCTGCCACACGACTTTCTTGAAAATCAATAATCACTTCTTCCGGATCATTCTGAACATCAAATTTTTCGGTAAATGCTGTTGTTGATCCGAAGAAAAGCGGACCGTAAATTTCGTAATGCTTAACACCATCATCATCGATAAATTTTCTAGCTCGAATACGTTTGGCATTTTCCCATGAATATGCAAGCGCAGAAATGATAACTCCCAATAACACCGCTATCGCTAAATTGTGCGTTATTGCAGTAATCAAAGTCACTAAAACCATTACAATCACATCTGAATTTGGCATTTTTCGAAAGGTCTTAAAACTGGCCCATTCAAAAGTTCCGATAGCCACCATAAACATCAAACCCACTAATGCTGCCATAGGCAAACGCTCAATCAGACGCGATCCAAACATGATGAAAACCAAAAGCATTACGGCCGCCGTTATGCCTGAAAGTCGCGCTCTTGCCCCTGATGAGGTATTAATCAAACTCTGCCCAATCATAGCGCAGCCACCCATACCTGATAAAAATCCGGATAAAATATTTGCGGTACCCTGAGCAACACATTCTCTATTTCCACTACCTCTTGTCTCGGTAATTTCATCAATAATGTTTAAGGTCAAAAGACTTTCGATCAAGCCTACACCCGCTACGATAGCTGCAAAAGGGAATATTATGGTAAAAGATTGCCATGTTAAAGGGATCTGCGGAATTGATAAGGGAGGAAACCCACCTTCTATGGTTTGCCCTTCTTTTAAGGTATCTGCTACCGTTAAGGTTTCAACCCCGAAACCTATAACAATGCCAGAAACGACTAATATAGCTACCAATGATGAAGGAACTGCCTTTGTTATTTTTGGAAGCCCCCAAATAATCAGCATGGTTAATAAAGTCAAACCAAGCATAATATACATTGGCGAACCTTCTAATAAATTTTCTGTCTTAAGACCACCTATTCGAAAATTAGGAAACTGCGCCATAAAAATGATAATGGCTAAACCATTTACAAAACCAAACATTACGGGGTGCGGTACTAATCGAATAAATTTACCTAGACGGAGAAGCCCGGCACCAATCTGTAAAACGCCTGCAATGACAACAGTTGCAAAAACATAATTTAAGATTGTCTCTGGTTCAATACCCGGGAAATTTCTTTTGAGTTCAAGTATCAATCCTATAAAAATAACCGCTACTGCACCTGTTGCCCCTGATATCATGCCCGGTCTACCGCCAAATATGGAAGTAATTAGTGCCAAAACAAAAGCAGCATACAAACCGGTCAAAGGCGAAAAACCAGGAATCAAAGCAAAAGCTATCGCTTCTGGCACTAAGGCTAGCGCGACAGTTAAGCCAGAAAGAATTTCTGTTTTGTAGTCAACTTTTTGTTTGAAATCGAAAAGGTTTAAATACTTTTTCATTCCTTATCATTTTAAGGGCGCAAAAATACCATTTAATATCTGTTTCACCTCAAACTCACTAATTATTAAGAAAATATCAGATTACCAATCTTTTAAGCCTAATAACTTCTCTCCTAACGGAGATAATTTTGCAGTTTCATATTTTGTCTGTTCCCAATTTCTTGGGTCTCCTGGAAAAGCATAGCCTTCTGGTGCGATTCTATTCTTCCAAGAATTAATGCGCCAATCTCTTAACTCTTTATTGTCTTCTTCCGCTGGCATCATAGAAACGTATTGAGCAATTCGCACTTTATCTTTTGATTTATTTGGGCGGATTCCATGGGGCTCCGTACTATTAAAAATTAATAAATCACCAGCCTGCATTTTGACCTTCACAATCTTATCTTCTATTTCTGAAATATCAGGTTGAAAACGATCACGATCTTCAGGTTGTGTTAACTTCCAAGTATCATAGTTTCGGTATAGCCACGGAATACATTGAAAACCGCCCATGATTTCATCATTCTGATCTGCTAAAGCTATTACACCCTGAACATTTTGTGGTTTGGTTTCTGGGTCATAATCCCAATGAATGAAGCCCTTTTTATCAACACCAGGTTTTAAAGGAAAATTAAGATTCGCCCTATCAATTGTTACCCATAATTTTTCTGTACCCCATACATCAACAAAAGCATCATATACCCTTTGCATTTGTCTGTTATTCCATAACAGTTGATGATTATATACCTCAACCATTCCTGTACCCGCTAGTTCTTTCATTTGCATTTCTGCTCTTGGCGGAGCATACCAAGTTTCTGAATTATTAGGGTCTTTTTCATCAAAGTTCCAAATGAAATCGGCTGTAGTTTTTGCCTGTTTTTTTGGTATCGCATTCTTAATAACTATGTATCCGTTTTCCATCCAAAAATTCCAATCATCTTCGCTTAAAACACGTAATGATTTTCCGTTAGAGCGATCATTGAGTTTCATTTTACTACTGGTTGCAGTTGACGGATTTCCCGGAATTTCTTCGTGAGCCTTATTCGCCATTTCGATTTTATCAGATTGCTGTTTCATGGTAAAAGAAGTTTAAAATTGTATGTTTATTAACGGTATAAAAGTACTATTCGTTACCACCTGATTCCACCTTGATATTAACCAAAATTTGAATTATATTAACATTATTTATCTATTTACGACTTATTTTAGATAATTTAGTGTCAATTTTGATATGAAAATACAGCTCGAAAATATTAGTCCTGATTCTAAAAGCCCCTTTCGACTGTTGCATGACCCCAAGTTAAATCATCTCTTTTATTGGCATTTTCATCCTGAATTTGAATTGGTTTATATTGAAGGTGCGAGTGCTACCCGCCATGTAGGAAATCACATTTCTCAATTTAACAATAGTGATTTAGTACTCATCGGTTCGAACATTCCGCATCTTAATTTTGACCATGGAGTAACAACTACGTATCGCAAAGAAGTACTTCATATCAAACCCTCTTTTAAAGAAGATTTTATAGGTGAATTTCCAGAATTACAAAGTTTAGAACGGTTGCTTGAACTATCAAAATACGGCTTAGCATTTAAAGGAAATACAAAAATTGAAATTGGTAATCTGTTAAAAGAATTACACCTGCTTTCTCCTTTCGATACTTTTATGCAGTCTATACAAATTTTAAAAAAACTAGCTCAAAGTAAAGAGTTTGAATTGCTACATAAACAACCTTATATTAATCGCTTTAGTGAAAAGGAACAGAATAGAATTCGTGAAATTTATGCGCTTGTAGATGAGCAATATCAAAATAAGATCACGATTGATCAAGTTGCTGCTTTATGTAATTTGACCAAACCTGCCTTCTGTCGTTATTTCAAAAAGGCTACTGGTAGTACTTTTATTAATTTCTTAAATCAATATCGTATTAGTCAGGCGAAACGATTATTACTAAGTGGTAGGAATATAAGCGAAACCTGTTACACCTGCGGATTCGAAAGTCTCTCATATTTCAATCGAACATTTAAAAAAATTACAGAAGAGAATCCTTCAGAATTTAAGAAGAGGCATGCTGGGTTTAAATAAGGGATTGATATACTGCAATTTTATTAGGAGCAACGAAAGGAAATTACAAAAAATAAAAATGGAACGTTGATGACGCTGATACAAATGATCTATTATAATTTATTTTTGATTATCAGCTTAATCTGCGTCATCATCAGTCTATTCCTTAATATTTGCAAAGTATCTATGAAAAAACCCCTTGACATATATGTTCAAGGGGTTTTCTAACTAAATAACCAACCAAAAAGTCTTTGCTTCAGCTTCGCTCAGCAACCTATGTGGTTACCTTCAATGATCGTAAGCTTACTATTTATTTCTCTGTCGCTCTACTTTCATCGTAGGGTTCGAAGTTTTTGTTCTTTTCTTAGTAACCGAACTTTTGCCCGATTTTAAGTACTGCTGGTATCCTCTTCCTTTAAACTCATATACCGTTTCACTTGAAGGGTGATATAGCTCGATAGTACTATCATTAATAACGTAGAGCTCAAAGTAATCATTGCCCATGGTATCGTAAGCAAGTGTTAAAGTTTTAAGCGTTTCATCGTTTTCTACGTCATACACCTGATAATTTCCTTCAAAATCCCATTGTAAGTTTGAAACTGATGTTCCGTTAGCATCAATTGACGACAGAAAAAAAGTGGGGTTAAATTGTAAAAAATTCTCGTCGTCAAAATCATTTAATGCTCCTTCTTCACTAGTATATACTTTTTCCCAAGCATCATACTCTTGCATGAAATAGTTAATATTATCATAGAAAACAAAATCATAATCAAAATTATTGGTCTGATATCCATTTAAAAAATAAGACGTTCCAGATCGCGGATCACTTACCTCAATCGTGTTATCATTTACAGCGAAAATATCTAACAACCAAAGTCCGTCAATATCATGGTTAATCTCTACCGTGCCATTTAGGGTAGCATAGTTACCTACATCAATACCTAATCCATTGCCTGTTTTACCGATACCAACGATGTTATTATTAGCATAAACAATTCCGTTTACGAATGACATGGTAAAAGCTCTTTGCAAAAAAGGAACTTCACCGTTTCCTGTGGTTGCATTAATATCTACATACCACAAATCATACGATTGTAAAACTTGATCTGTATTGAAAGCAGATTCTTCAATAAATTCGTTTTGAATGATTGATTCGGTATAACACGAAGTCATCAAGGTTCCGATAAGGATAAGTCCGAAGAGTAGTTTTGCTTTCATAATGTATGGTATTAAAATTCATATTGTATAAAACAAATGCTGTGCCATACTTTCTAGTTGATTGATAATGAGAGACTAAGAATTCGATTTTTTAAATGCTTAGCTTTGTTCGCTAAATCGATTTAATCGTTATTGAAATGAAATTTGCAGTATTAGGAGGAGGTAGCTGGGCCACAGCAATCGTGAAAATGCTCACTGAAAACCAAGAACAGGTGGGCTGGTATATGCGGAATTCAGATGCTGTTTCATATATCAAAAAGGAAAAGCACAACCCCAATTATCTTACTTCCGTTGAGTTTCATTTAGAACAGTTAAAACTTACGGATGATATAAATTCAATTATAGATTATGCGGATATGCTCATTTTTGCTATTCCTTCTGCTTTTTTAGAAGGCGAATTGCAAAAGGTAACGGCTTCTTTTAAAGATAAAATCATCTTTTCTGCTATTAAAGGTATTGTGCCCGAAACCGGATTGATTGTTGGCGAGCATTTTCATGAGAAATATAATATTTCATTTGAAAACATAGGCGTCATTACTGGGCCATGTCACGCAGAAGAAGTTGCTCTTGAAAGGCTCTCGTATTTGACTATTGCCTGTGCCGATCAAGCAAAAGCCCAACTTGTTGCTGATAACCTCAAAAGCCATTATATAAAAACCAAAATTTCAGATGATATTATCGGTACCGAATATGCTGCCATGCTTAAAAATATATATGCCCTAGCGGCAGGCATCTACCACGGATTGGGTTATGGTGACAATTTTCAAAGTGTATTGATGAGTAATGCTATTCGTGAAATGAAGCGCTATATCAAACGGGTGCATAAAATGAAGCGCAACATCAATAATTCAGCCTATTTGGGCGATTTATTGGTTACCGGATATTCTACTTTTAGTCGCAATCGCATGTTCGGAAATATGATCGGCAAAGGCTACACCGTAAAAAGCGCCCAAATGGAAATGAAGATGGTTGCCGAAGGGTATTATGCTGCAAAAAGTGCTTTTGAACAAAAAGCTAAATTTTCAAAAAAGGTTAAATCACCTATTATTGATGCAGTTTATAAAGTGCTTTATGAAGGGGGAAATGCAAAACGGGTTTTTAAAGGGTTGACTGATGATTTGGATTAAACTCGATCCATTGAAAAATTAGAATGCTCGTCTAATTGTTTTTCTAACTCTTCTCTCCAAGCTAACAATTGGCTTTCATCTGCCCCGTAGCTGCTTTTAAACTCAGCCAAAATAGGTTCCGTCAAATTACGAATACTATCAATGTCAAAATACAATCTTCCGGTTCTTCGAATAAAGAAATCCATAGGGTTTTGTACCATTTCGTAATCGATACCAAATTGAAGTTCAGCTTTTGCCATACGCTCGTAGATATCTGCATCCTTTAACTTTCCATAATTCTCTAAAACAAGCTCCGTTTGCTTGCCGTAGTTCGTTACTAAAAACCAGGCATCATGTTCTGTGAAACCATCAGTTTTGATACGGTCATGTATTTCCGTAATGTATTTTTTAACATGCTTGAATTTCTTAAAATCAACATTTCCAGCTAAAGGAATCTCATCTGTAAAGCATTCCTTCAATTTTGCTTTATGCTCTTCTTCCATCTTCTTGGCAATACGATCAACCACTCTTTCGGCCATTTTGCGATAACCCGTAAGTTTTCCGCCTGCAATGCTAATCAAACCGGTTTCTGATGTGAAAATTTCATCTTTTCGAGAGAGCTCTGAGGCAGATTTGCCTTCTTCATGTATTAGTGGACGCAGACCAGCCCAACTAGAAACAATATCTTCCATTTCCAAATTAATTTTCGGAAACATATTATTTACAGCAGCTAACAGATAAATAGCATCCGCCAAATCTGTTGTCACATGATCTTTATCGAGATTGAAATTGGTATCAGTAGTACCTACATAAGTAACTTTCCCTCTCGGAATGGCAAACATCATTCGCCCATCAGGTATATCAAAATACACCGATTGCTTTACAGGCAGTTTCTCCTTCGGAAACACCAAATGCACCCCTTTAGTCAAGTGCAAACGCTTTCCTTTTTTTGAGTTATTAACCGTTCGAAGTTCATCTACCCAAGGCCCTGCAGCACTAATTACATATTTCGTTTTAATGGTAAATTCATTGCCAGAAATAGTATCTTTTACTTTTACTCCTGATATTTTTTCATCGGTATACTCAAAATCTTCAACGGAGGCATAATTCAAAGCCTCTGCGCCAAACTGTAAACTGGTCTTGATATTTTCAATAGTTAATCGCGCATCATCAGTTCGATATTCTGCGTAATATCCTGCTCCCTTCAATATTTTCTTTGGCAACAAAGGTTCCAATGCCAAAGCTTCTTTCTTTTCTAGCATTTTACGCTTATCATCACCTGTCACTTGTGCCAAAATATCATATACTTTCAAGCCTACTGAGGTTAACCATTTACCATAGGAACCATTTTCAATTAAAGGCAATAACATCTTTTCAGGTAATACCAAATGTGGAGCTAATTTATGAACGATTGCTCGTTCAGAACCCACTTCTTTTACCAACCAAAAATCAAATTGTTTCAAATACCGTAAGCCGCCATGTATCAATTTTGTGGACTTGCTACTCGTACCCGAAGCAAAATCGTTTTTCTCAACTAGTGCTACTTTTAAACCACGGGAAGCTGCATCCAATGCAATACCACCTCCGGTTATACCTCCACCAATAACCACCAAATCATAGCTTTCTTTGCTTAGTTTGGCAACAGTTTTTGTTCTATTTTGATTTGAGAATTTTATGTTTTTCACAGCTTTATTTTCTTTTCAAATTTTATTCTAAACCTCTTCCCATCCCTTAGTTCTCTCCACAGCTTTTTGCCATTTTTCATACAAACGCTTTCTTTTTACTCTATCAAAGTTGGGTTTGAATATGCGGTTCATGGGTCGGTTTTGGTCGACATCATCTTGTTTCCAAAGTCCGACTTGAATACCTGCTAAAAAGGCCGCGCCCATGGCGGTTGATTCGATGACTTCTGGTCGATGAACTTCAGTATCTAGTATATCAGCTTGAAACTGCATCAAGTGGTTGTTCGCACAAGCACCACCATCAACGCGCAGATTTTTTAATTGAATTTCAGAATCATCTTCCATTGCTTTTAAAATATCTTTGGTTTGGTAGGCTAATGATTCTAAAGTTGCTTTTGCTAAATGAGCTTTACCTGTATCACGGGTTAATCCGAAGACAGCACCACGCGCATACATATCCCAATAAGGAGCTCCTAGCCCAGCAAATGCAGGAACTACATAAACGGGATTTTCACCTTCAACAGAATCTGCTAAGGCCTCTGTTTCTTTAGCATCTTTTATTAATTCTAATCCGTCACGTAGCCATTGTACTGCAGCACCTGCAATGAAAATACTTCCTTCCAAAGCATAGGTGACTTTTCCATCAAGTCCGTATCCTATAGTAGTTAGCAATCCGTTCTTTGAAAACATTGGGGTTTCTCCGGTATTCATTAACATAAAGCAACCAGTTCCGTAGGTGTTCTTAGCCGTTCCTTTCTTAAAACAAGCTTGGCCGAATAGGGCTGCCTGTTGGTCACCTGCAATTCCAGCAATAGGAATCTTAACTCCGTCTAATTCATAATCTCCAAAATGATGCGCCGAGGGTTTGACCGCTGGCAACATGCTTTTCGGAATGTCTAAGAACTTCAATAATGTATCATCCCACTTGAGGTTTACGATATCATAAATCAAAGTTCGGGAGGCATTAGTGTAATCAGTTACGTGATTTGCTCTGTTTGTCATATTCCAAACCAGCCAACTATCTACTGTCCCAAAAAGTAAATCTCCATTTTCGGCTTTCGCCTTGGCACCTTGTACGTTATCTAAAATCCATTTTACTTTTGTGCCAGAGAAGTAAGAATCAATGACCAAGCCTGTGGTTTTACGCACATGTTCTGTGAGTCCGCTATTGGTCATGTTTTCGCAAATATCAGCTGTTCTTTTGTCTTGCCATACAATCGCATTATAAACTGGTTCACCTGTGTTTTTATCCCAAACAATAGCTGTTTCACGCTGGTTGGTGATACCAATAGCTTTAATATCTGAAGTGCTCACATTTTGTTCCTTAAGTAATTGAGAAAGAACGCTCATTTGCGATTCCAAAATTTCCATAGCATCGTGCTCAACCCAACCCGATTTCGGAAAAATTTGTTTGAACTCTTTTTGAACCATTCCTTGAATAGTTCCTTCTTGATCAACCAATAAAGCTCTTGAACTTGTAGTACCTTGATCTAATGAAATGACGAATGATTTTTGCATGTACATGAATTTATAAGCTGCTAAAATACCAAACTAGTAGCACAAAGTAGCATAGTGATGTGTATTAAATATAAGAGATTAATATTGACCTACAAAGTTGTTCAATTACTCAATCGTAATAGTAACACTAACTTCGTTACCAATTGCATCTACAACCGTAATTTTGTGTTTTCCTTCACTTGGTACGATTCCTATTTCGTGAAAATTTTTCGTTTGTTGTAGATAGGTGTTATCTAAATACCAATAGACTTCGGTTTCGGGCTTGGCATGTGCAAGTTTTACAACCAGTTCGTTCATCTTACCTTCAAAATTTTTGGCCAACGAAATGCGACTTCCTGATTTAGGATAAATAAATTCCATAGGAGGAATATTCGAGCCAATACAATCATTTCGAAAAGGGGGCAACGATTTGTAAATGGGATGGGTTCTTTTGTAATAGAATTCCATTAATGGAGGTAACGAAAACCATGATTTTGAAATGGAAGTCGTCAAATCTATACACGAAGAATTTACTCTAAACTGACCTAAATTATCCAAATGAACTACCTGATGAAAGTTGCATGATTTTACATAATTTTTCTTATTCGGAATCGTAATGGTTTTCTTAGGACAGATATCTTTTGCTAAATATCCACTCGCCTTACAAACATCAATTTCTACAAATTCATCAAAGGGTTTTTCAAACCACTTACTGGCCGGAAGCACATCAAAAACGTCAAATAAAAGGGGTGCTGCACTCGAAACTCCGGTAACATTTGGCCTTCCTTCACCATCGGCGTTACCAACCCATATACCGACCACATAGTCGGTTGTGATACCGATAGCCCAAGCATCTTTATTTCCGAAACTGGTGCCTGTTTTCCAAGCGATTTGTTTACTACTATCAAAAAATTGCCATGATTCGTTACCTTCAGGGCGGTTTACTTCCTTCATCGCCTCAAAAGTCAGGTAAATACTAGCTGCATCAAAAACCGTCTTTTTCGTTGATTTTTGACCAAAACCGACTGTATGGTTGGTTCTAAAAACGGGTTCGGTGAATTCTAAGTCGTAATATTCACTTGAAGATGCATTAAAATGGTTCAAGGTTGACCCCAAATTTGCATAGGTTTTACAAAGATCCCAAAGGTTACTTTCAGCACCTCCTAAAATCAAAGTTAGTCCGTAATGATCTGCAGATTTATTTAACCCTCCTAATTCAAAAACATCCAATTGATCTCTAAATTTTTGTAATCCGTATGATTGCAACAAACGTACAGCAGGAATATTCAAGGACCTTGCCAAGGCACTTTTTGCTTCTACAGCACCACTATAATCTTCATTAAAATTTTCTGGTGTATATCCTGCAATTTGAGTTGGAACATCTGGCACCAACATTTCAGGCAGCAATTCTCCAGCATCTAACATCGCAGCATATAAAAGTGGTTTTATGGTACTACCTGTACTTCGATTAGCTTGCACCATATCAACATCTTTTTGATGTGTTTTATCCGTTTGCGTATTACCTACATAACTCAAAACTTCACGAGTCTTAACATCTAAAACCAGAACTGCTGCATTATGGACTTCGTTTTGACTTAGACTTTGGTGATACTTTTGGACAATAGAATTTACATTACGCTGTAAATTCTCATCTAGGGTGCTTTTGGTTCTTTTTCCCTTTTCATGTTTAGCTATAAATTGAACCAAGTGCGGTGCCATTTTCGGTAAGGCATATGGTTTTTGAGGAAGCTTTTCTAAAAGCGCCAGATCATATGTGGTGCTGTCAATATACTTTTCGGTCAATAGCTTTTGAAGCAACCTATTTCTTTTATCAAGAAGTCTTTGATGATTTTTACCCGGATAAATTAAGCTAGGTGCATTTGGCAGAACGGCTAAGGTTGCTGATTCTGCCCACGAAAGTTGATGCGGTTGTAAGCCAAAATAGCGCCACGCCGCTACATCTAGCCCAACTACATTTCCACCATAAGGAGCATGGCTGGCATACAGTTTTAATATGTCTTCTTTCGAGGAGCGAAATTCCAATCGAGTTGCCAAAATCAATTCTACAAATTTCTCACCATACGAGCGACTTTTATTTCTAGATAACCGAATAACCTGTTGTGTCAAAGTACTTCCCCCACGAACGGTTTTACCCGCTGAAAGATTAGCGCCTATTGCTTTAAACATAGAAACAGGGTTAAACCCAGGATGCTTATAGAAATAAGCGTCTTCAAATTGAAGTAAGCAAGTCTCAAATTTCTTAGGAACGCTATCAATTACAGGAAATCGCCATTGGCCATCCGCAGCAATTCTTGCGCCAAGCAAATTGCCTTGCCGACTTTCAACTACGGTTGCTGTTGGTGTTTTAAATAACTGTTTGGGCAGACAGAAATAGTAGGCAATCAATAAAATCACTAAAGCGATTACCTTTTTGGGGTGCTTGCGAAAAAAAAGGTGTAGCCTTTTCATTTTTCAAAATCATATTCACGCTCTACCAAACAAATTCTAACCTTGTACGATTGATACCAATCTTTGATCCCTTTTTGCTGTGCAAATAGATGATCTGTATGTGCTTTCCAATCAGAAATCGCTTGTAGACTTTCCCAATAACTTACTGTTATACCTACATCTTCTTTTGCACATTCTATTCCTAAATAGCCTGGTTGCTTTTTTGCCAATTCCTCCATTTGCTGCGCCATTTTGGTATAGCCGTTGTCTCCTTCGGTTCTCGTGGATGTAAAGATCACAGCGTAGTACGGGGTTTTGGCTTTCATTTTACCTTTTTAGGTTATATATTCTTTCTCTAAAAAATAACCGACAATCGCCTCTTTCATTAAAACAGATTGCTCACCTGCCTTTAATGGAGGCAACTCTTCTTTAACCGTATAATGAGGCCAGCTGTCTTCATCAAAATGGGAAAATTCATAATAGCCATAAGGCTCTAACAAGCGACAAATCGCAATATGCATCAAATCTAGTTTGTCATCTTTCTTATACTTTCTATGAAATTGCCCTAATTCTTGAATACCTACCAAATAAATAATGGCATCAAGCTCAAGCGGATCGCCATCAGCAAATTGTTCCGATAGTCTTTTTACAAGATCATTCCAACGTTCTTTTAATTCTAAATCTCTTGACATTTATTTTAAAAATTAAACCCATTTCAACACAAACTTTATCGATTGGATTACAAGCTCTAAAGGTACAAATCAAAGTTCTATATTTGCTGAAACACTACGATTATGAGTTTTCTAGATATCGTTTTAGGACTTTTATTAGCTTACGGATTATACAAAGGTCTTAAAAACGGACTTTTCGTCGAATTGGCATCGCTAGTTGCATTAATTGCGGGAATTTTTGGAGCAATTCACTTTTCGTATATAGCGGGGGACTATCTTCATGAAAACATGCAATGGGATGAGCGTACCATTAACATAGCTGCTTTTGTACTAACCTTCATAGCCATTGTAATTTTAGTGCATTTGGCAGGAAAACTCTTAACACGAATAGCAGACTTTGCTATGTTAGGATTACTTAACAAAATAGCCGGTGCACTTTTTGGAGCTTTAAAAGTTGCTGTCATTCTTGGTGCTATATTGGTGTTTTTTGATCGTGTTAATAGTTCAATGAATTTTATCAATGATGAAACTAAAAAACAATCCAAGCTTTATGAACCAGTAAAGAACATTGGAGCCTTTGTTTTTAATGCCGTTCTAAAAGAAAGTGAATCTGTTAACTTCAATGGCACTAACGATTCACCTTAAAATAAATCCGTTTTTCATTGGGTCTTTTGGGTCAATGCAAAACGTATGCATACCAGTAATATACGCTGTACCTTCTACTTGTGGAATAACTGCTTGGTGTGGTCCGTAATTTTCTTCAGAGACTATTGACCCTTTAAATACAGAACCCATTATACTTTCGATGTTCATGGTCTGCCCAAATTCAATCTCTTTTCTTTTTCTATGGATGGCCATTCTACCTGAAACTCCCGATCCTGTTGGGCAACGATCTAATTCTCCTTCAGCAAAAACACAGACATTTCTGCTGTCTATTCCTTTGGTGTCCGAATTGTCAATAAAAATCGTTCCATAGAGGTAGCTTAAATCGGTTTCAAAAGGATGATTAATACCCGAATCAGTTTTGATAACTGCATGCTTAATATCCATTCCACTCTGAATTAATTGCCGATATGATTTTGAAGTCAAATCGAAGTTGAAACTATTTTTACGCATATCAACATAAGCATAGAATGCACCTCCATAGGCTAAGTCATAAATGACTTCACCAAATCCTTCAACGAAAACATTTCTATCTAAACCAACTACAAAGCTAGGAACACAATGAAAACGAACTCCTGTCACCTCCTTATTCAACACATTAGCAAATGCAATTATTCTACCACAAGGAGCGTCAATTTTTAAAATATTTTCGCCTTCTTTAACCTCAATCCACTTCATTTCTGCAGCCAATGTTGCTATGGCAATTATTGCATGACCACACATGGTGCTATACCCCTCATTATGTAAAAAAAGAATGCCAAAATCACCTTCATCATCATTCGGCGGCACTAAAATACAACCGTACATATCGGCATGCCCGCGAGGCTCAAACATCAATGCAGTTCTTAGATGGTCATAATTTTCTTTACAATAGCGACGGTATTCTAAAACAGAATTTCCTTTGAGTTCTGGAAAACCTGAAACTACGACTCGCAATGGTTCTCCACCAGTATGCATATCTATAGTTTTGATTTGCAGCCATTCTTTGGGAGGATTAAAATCTGTATTTTGTAGTATTTTCTGGCAGATATTACTCATTTTGGAATTTATTATAATAATACGATGCGGCAACTAAATCTTCAAGCGCATGACCTACTGATTTAAAAAAGGTGATTTCTTCTTCATTTTCACGGCCAGAAACTTCTCTTGAGGATAAGGAAAATAAATTGCCTTTAATATCGCCTTGTTTCATTACTCCACGTTCTAACGGAATTGCAATATCTCCACTTTCTTGAATTCCACCAGGTGTATCAACAAAAACGGAAGCCTTTTCAATGACCTCATCATCTGCTTCACGCATATCCTTTTTATACGCGCCAACCAAATCTATATGTTGTCCAGGTTTTAAATATTTACCTAAAACTAAAGGCGTTTTTGAAAGTGTCGCACTAGAAACGATATCTACTTCGCCAATTTTTTCTTCAATGGTATTCAGCACTTGGCAATCGAAAGATTCATCCGATAATGAATCACAAACTGCTTTTGCTTTTTCAAAGTTTCTTCCCCAAACGAAAACTGTTTCTATCGGCCTTACGCTTGCATGAGCAAGAATCAAATTAGCTGAAAGTGCTCCTGTACCTATCATTAATAATGATGAAGCATCTTTTCTCGACAAGAAAGAAGAAGCCATTGCCGATGTAGCAGCAGTTCGCTTTGCTGTTAGACTTTTCGCTTGCATTGTCGCTTTCATCGTTCCGGTTTTTGCATCCATTAAAATGTAAATCGCTTGAATTGCTGGTAGTCCAAATTTCTGATTTTCTGGACTTACCGTAGCAATTTTCACCCCAGCTTCTTTACCAGGATGCCAGGCTGGCATTAAAAGTAAGGTAGAATCAGCTCCCATTTCAGGATTCGGAAAATCATGATGATGGCGTTGTGGCACTAAAAAATCTGTAGAAGAAAAACCTTCTTTTAATGCAACTACCAGTTCTGAAAAATTAGTGTTGTTATTAATAAAGGCATCCGAAATATGAACCGTTTCTTCCATTGTATAAAAATATAGAAATAAACCAAAGCCAAATCATTTAGTATATTTAACCATGGCCTTTACCGAAAACCCAGTTTATGTGCTAGCTATATTATGTTTGATGGTACTACTATCAATGCAAGCAGCCAAAACCAAATTGGGCGGTAAATTGAGCGCTGCCTTAATGGTAATAGTATTTACAGCAGTTCTTGCGAATTTAAAACTCATTCCGTCTGCATCAAATTCAATTCCCCTTTACGATGGTATTTTCAAATACCTTGCTGCCATTGGTATTTTTTATCTGCTGTTAGGAATCAATTTACAATCGTTAAAAAAGGCAGGAGCCCCCATGATAATTCTATTTTTAATAGGCTCACTTGCAACAGTTTTAGGTATTCTAGGTTCATGGTATCTTGTTTCTCCGCAAGATGTTCTTGGGGATAAAGGTGATATTATTGCCGGTATGCTCACAGGAACTTATACTGGTGGTAGTGTAAATTTCAATGCTATCGCTTTAGAGTATGATTTTCAAAAGGAAGGCGCCCTTTATGCCGGCACCATTGCTGTTGACAATGTCATGACCACCATATGGATTATAATTACACTAGCAATTCCGGCCCTTTTGCGCCCCTTATGGAAAGACAAAAAAATAACTACCAAAGCCCAATCAGAAGTTCAAGAAGAACCCGATGCATTGACTTTAGAATCTATGATGTGGTTGTTTTTTCTTGGTGCGTCAGCATTTTATATTTCGGAAATTGTTAAACATTTCTTGCCACAGATTCCGTTTATTTTGACGCTTTCAACAATTGGTATTCTTCTGGCGCAAATTCCATTTGTAACAAAACTCAAAGGCAGTCAAAGTTTGGGCATTTATATGTTGTACTTATTCTTAGCAGTTATTGGAGCCTATTGTGAAATTGAGGCGGTTATTGAACTTCAATCTACAGGCCTTACGCTGCTACTTTTTACTGCATTAGCTGTACTTTTTCACGGAATCTTAATGATAGTCATCGGTGGACTTACCTACCGAGATTGGGATATGATTGCTATTGTTAGTCAAGCAAATGTAGGTGGCAGTACTAGTGCCATTGCTATTGCAGAATCGCTAAATAGAAAAGAATTGGTACTACCTGCTATTCTGGTGGGTACATTAGGAAATGCCTTAGGTACTTACTTGGGTTTTTTAGTGGTGGGGATTTTATAGCTATTGTTAAAACTACTGTTCTTTAGCAACATATTCGTTAATCCTTCTTTAATCTTGAGTCTTCATAACCGTAATTTTATAGTTGGCCTTCCTTCAATCTATTACTTTTTTAAATTTTAGATTGACTTGTGAGTTTAATTTTTATTACTGCACTACCTCAACCCATTGTCCTTTAGTTCGTACCATATAATCATTATCATACATCGCTTCAGCTTGAACGCCAGGTAGATAGTATTTTCCGAGATAAGACGCATTCAGTAAAATTCTAAAGGTTTTTGTTTCGTTGCGCTTCATATCAAAATAAAAGTTCGCACGATCATCTCGAAGATCTGTATAGATGACCGCATTTTGAGCAAAATCACCAAAATCGGTAAAACGGGTATTTACGATTTCCCATCCGCTTGGAAAGATTTCAGTTAAGGCTAAATCTTTTAATCGGTTTGAAGTAGTATTTGTTATGGTTACCTCAGCAACGAAATCTGTTCCTTGAGTAATGCTAATTGGGTCGATTTTTGAGCCATTTCTTCCTTTAAAAACAATTTGAGCAGAAAGGTTTTTCTGAATTGATTTTTCTTCCCCTACAGGTAATATTCCGCTGTTTACAATGCTTACATAAACGGTATTTCCTTCTTGGTTTTTAAGTTCAATATTATTTGACCCTTTTTTGATTTCTAAAGTACGAGTAGCTAAGGTTTTTTCTGAATTTACAGTTAACGAACTGCCATTCACAGCAACACTTGTTGTAATACCTTTTCCTCCAATCATATCAGCAAATTTGGCCATTGCCAATAAACTATATGAGGTACTTTGTGTACTCATATATCTTCTATTCGATAAGTTCTTGGCAATAACCTTTGCTAAATCTTGTGCTTTGGTTTTGTCTTTCATCAAAACGTACGTCTCTAAAGCCATAGCTCTATTTCTATCTGCAGAACCATAGGTGTAATAGTAATAATTATTGTTTTCGACATCTAAGCGCGCACCACTTAATATATTTTTGGCTACGTCTGCCTGACCAATAATCGCATAGGCCGCAGCCAAACGAAATTTACCTTCATTCGAAACTCCGCTACTTTCTCGCAAACGGTTCATACTTGCCACATCAGCATTACCGGAGAGCGCCAGAGCATATAATCTGTAAGCTTGTGCTAAATCTGAATTGTTTTTAGATCGCCATTGTTTGGCAATACCTTGTTGATATTTTATCCAACTTGATTTGAATCCAATCGGTAAGACATACCCCCTTTTTTCAGCTTCTAACAAGAAATGCCCTGCATAGGTAGTTCCCCAATCGTTTACATAATTTTGACCTGGCCAATAGGAGAATCCGCCATTCGGATTTTGGAATCCACCCAAACGTTTGATACCTCTAACTATATTTTGTTGAATGCGCTTCTTCTTTTCAGAAGGCACATCGAAAATATCATTCAAAAATAATTGCGGAAAGGCCCCTGATGTCGTTTGCTCAACGCAACCATGCGGATAACGAATCAAATACTTCATGCGACCGTTAAAATTCATTGGAGGCAAAGTTGAAAACTCAATCTCCGCAGCGTTTGTTCCTGTAATTCCAAAGGTTTCTAAATTGATCGTTTTACTAGAATTAGGGTCTAATATAACTTCTGTAGTTTCTGAAGTAACAGGATTAGGGTTTACTACATCAATAGGAATTTCAAAAGATGCTGTTTCACCTCCACCAGAGGCTTCAACAATTACTTTTCCTATTCCCGAGAAATCGGAAACATTCAATTGAAAATATGCCATCTTTTCATCAGGCTGAGCAAAACTCAATTTTTGTGTCTGATCTCCTTCAATTGTAAATGCCTTGTCTTGTTTGATTCTTAAAGTTACGTTTTTGACTTTCTTTTCCATTGCAAAAACAGTCACGGGTAAAGTTACCTTCTCGCCAGGAGTAATTTTCCGCGGTAAGGAAGCCAAAATCATCAACGGCTTGCGAACAGGTGTGGTTTTCTCTGCTTCTCCATAGGCTTCTTTTGAATTATCACCAGCGATAACCATAGTACGCACAGAACCGACGTACTTCGGAATTTTAACTTGATGTGATTTTGTCTCGCCATCATTCAAACTAAACGGACCTAAATGAACCACCATAGGCTCAAAACGGTTTGCTTTTTTGTTCTTAGCGCCCGCTAATTCTCCATCACCACCAATAGCAAATACCTGATCTATTTTTCCGCCGAAAGCTCCGATAACATCATCATAAACATCCCAGGTTTTAACGCCTAAAGCTTCTTTCGCATAAAAGGTATTCCATGGGTTTGGAGTTTTGAAACGTGTTAAGTCTAACAAACCTTCATCAACGATAGCTATACTGTAAGTCATCGCTTTCTTATTCTGTTCACTTACTTTAACCGTTATGATCTCTTCAGGCCTTAAAACATCTGGCATTTGAATTATGGGTTCAAGCTTGGTTTCCTTATTTTCTACAGCTATTCCAGTAACTCCGTACATACGAATCGGAGCATCGTTTTTGGTGTTGGCATGGGGTTGTAATGAAGTAATATTTATAAAAATATTTGGTGTGTACAATTCTGTAATTGGAAGCTCGAATTTAGTTTCGCCCGCTACAGTCTCTACCCATAAAGATTCTAATACTTCACTACCATTTTCAACAGTTACTAAAGCTCTGCCGCCAAAAGAGCTTGGAAAGCTAACGGTTGCTTTTTCACCAACATTATACGTTTTTTTATCAGTAGAAAATACCAACATCGTTGCCGCTGACGGATCTCCTTTTCTAGATTTACCTGCCCAACCTGGCCAGTCAATATAGATAGCTTTACCGGTAGCATGACCTCCATTAGGGTCTTCAACGCGAACAACATATCTACCCCAATCTGGATATTTCAATTCAAAATCGAAACTTGCCTTTCCATTAGTTTCTGTATGTACCGTTTTTTCTATCATCATTTGACGGTATGAACTACTGCTGAATGATGAGAGATTGTTTGAAGAAGTATCCCACCACCATCTCCAGTTCACTTTGTAGACCGTTACTTTTAAATTTTTGACAGCTTTAGGATTTCCTTTTTCATCTACCGAAACTATCTCAAATTTATGTTTGACATCAGTTAATAACATTCCCCTGCGCTTATCTCCTTTTGGTGCATTTAAACCAATGTAAGTGCTATACGGTGAGTATGATTTTGTAAATACATCAGTGCTAAAATCACCTCCATTCTCATATACCTTAGTGATAAAAGCAGCTTTCAACATGCCCGGAGATTTACTATTCAATTGCGGATTCAAAGTAAAATTTGCTTTACCCTCATCATCCACTTTATTATCAAAAACAACTTGGTCTTCAACAGAAAAACTTCGTGTTGGATCATCAAAAACAAATCCAGGGAATTTATCAAACTTGGTTGTCGCCGGATTGAATTTTGCCGTAATATCAGCCTTTAGATTTTTGGCAATCGCACCATGTAACCATTTAACTACCATATCACCTTTGATAGGTTTTGAGCCATTCAAAATTTCATCATTAAAGGCCGTTTTAATTTTCAAACGATTCGGCTTTATGGTTTCAATTTTCAAAGATTTTGTAAAAGATGCTCCCCCAACTGAAACTTTGGCTAGCCAATTACCGGTGGGTGCATTTTCATCAGTTTTTATATTAAAGGTGAAGAAATTATTGAGTCCGTTTTTTACAACTTCACGATGAACTACCTTGTTATATGGGTCCATCAATTCTAATTTTACAGGGTGATTTGCAGGTAGTTTATTTGCGTTATCATTTAACATAAATGATAGATAAATCTGATCTCCTGGTCTCCAAACCCCACGTTCTCCAAAAATGAAACCTTTTATTCCTTTTTGAAGTCTAGTACCAGATACATTAAACTTACTCACCGATAGTGCATTACCATCATTCAGTTTTACATAGTTCTTTTGCCCTTTGTTTTCTGCTACTGCAAAAAACGCTAAGTTATCTGCATCAAATATGGCGGTACCGTCTGTATCTGTAGCTATAGTACCAATAGCTTGTTGTTGAAAATTGTAGAACGTAACTTTCGCACCCGCAATAGGCTTTGTATTTATAATATCATTTACAGCAACAAAATAGCTTTTATTAGCCCCTCTTTTAATCGTGACACCGATATCGGTCGCCAATACGTTCATTCCAATTTTCTTGTTGTAATAATATGATTTATCACAAGGGTTCTCTCTTTCGTTCCAATCGTATCCGTAGTATCCATAATCATCATAATAGTTTTCTACACCATCCCAAGAACTATTTTCTTTTTCTTCATCAAAATTTTCTTCGGTTTCAGCAACAGGGTCAAAATTTGTTCCGTCACATTTATAAGAACTATAAGAAGGTCTATAATTTAACTCGACTCTATATATGGCACCAACTTCTGGAGCAATCAATGCACTTAAATCAATAGCATGTGCTGCCCATTTGCCATTGGTTTCAGTCAAGTTGTTTTGTAAAGCCATTTTTTTTCTAGCAATCGGTCGCGCTACACTTCTCAGATTACCTTGCCCATTCAGATTATTGTTCTGCAAAAATTGCAGCATATTATTTTCATAGATTTTAAAGACCGAAACATCAACAGCTTTGAGGTTAACAGCTTCAAAATTGATTTTTAAATTGTTAGAAGACGGTAAGATTGTTCCGTTCGAAAGTAATCTCGCTTCAGGTTTTAATTGTTCAAACGCAACGCGCTGATCAAAATTAATTTTTAGTTTATACCCATCTTCACTTTCAATACCTTGTAATACTTCAAGATTCGCGGTGCCTTTTAAATCTTGTGAAGGATAAACTTTTAAGGTATTACCTTCAACTTTGTATTTAGGATTCGTAACCCCTTCTAAAACCACAAGGCCTTTAAAATTTTGCCCTTTTTTTAAAGGATCTGAAAAATTTACTAAAACCACCTGGTTCTGACCTGTTTCAACAGATACGTCTAAAACCGTAAAATTACTCTTACCTGCTATTTTTATAAGGTTTTTACCAGCGCTTTCGATATCGAATTTTGATCCATCCCAAGAGATTTCAAGTTCTGAATCTTCTTCATACCGTTGAATGCTATCAATTTTAAATTGAAATTGTGTGCCATTTTCAATAACCTCATCAAATTTTACTTGAATTGCTTTTCCTTTATGAGAAACCGATATCAGTTGTTTTACATTTTCAAGAGACAGCACATCAGATGCTCTGAGCTGCCCATTGATATATTGCTTTGATTTCGAATATGATTGTAAAGCATCAGTATAAATATTGAACTCTTGTTGAAGTGTTTTAACTCCGAAAGTCATTGTTTTCAAATCACTTGGAAGATCTTTAATTATATCAGAAAGTGCCAACTCAAAGGTATACACGGTATTTTGTTTGAATCCTTTTTCAGGCACAAAAGCAATGGTCCTATTATCCAAAGAAACTACCTTTCCTTTTGTTCTTGGTGATACTTGAAGTAGGTCGGAATCAAGTTCGTCACCATTGCTCCATGATTCAATGGGCGCAGTTAATACTACTCGAACATCACTTTGGGTAGATATAATTCCATGAGATACCTCGGTAATATATTCTTGAAATCTATTTAGATTTTCAAACTGTTCGGCGGGTGTTTCCTGTTTTGTATTACATCCTGCAAGGATAAAAAACAAAATTGAAAGGAAGAAAATGGCCTTGATTTTCATGGTAAATGATTTTGGTTAAAAGTACAAGAGCTTCTAGCAAAATACATCCCTGTTTACCGTGAATACGAGGCCCCAAATATCACGGTGTTATTGCAAAACGAAAATTAGTGGTTTTTTATTATCTAATTTTAGAAATATGAGAAGATTACTAAATTCATGTTTTTTAACGGATAAATACATAGATTAAAAGATGTCTTTCATCGAAAAAATCAGTTTTTACAAAGATGAGCTCTATATTTTATGTATCATTACCGACGCTAATAATCCCCGTTAGCCAAAGAACACGAGAATACCCCTTTTCTTCTCTACCTACTTGCTTTTTTAGAACACCTACTTACAAATAGAACTTGTATGAAAATGAGAACGCACTACGTTGCCCTCGTTTTATTTGTATGTACCTTGGCCTCTTGTAGCAAAGAGTCTATTGAAAACGCAAATATTATTGAGACTGAAAATGCTACCCTAGTTGAGCAAGAACTGCTAAGTGTGGTTAATAACCATCGTAGTTCTTTAGGACAATCTGAATTAGAATTCAGCGCGGTTGCCTATGAATATGCCAATGAGCATAATGATTACATGATTTCTATAGGCACGATAAATCATCATAATTTCAGTTCAAGAGCTTCAAAAATATCTTCAAAAGTAAGTGCCGAATTTGTTGCAGAAAACGTCGCTAAAGATTACAAAAATGCTGCGGAAGCTTTTCAAGGATGGTTAGATAGTTCTAGCCACAAAAAGACCATGGAAGGAGATTTTTCGCATACGGCTGTCAGCGTAAAAGTAAATGATGCTGGCAAATTTTATTTTACGCAGATATTCTTCAGATAATTTCTTAAATTTTATTCACTTACATTCTTTAAAGTTCAACGCGATGTGTCCTTTTCTTTTTATAAATTTGAGGATAAAACATTGACTATTGTTCGTTCATAAAATGTGTTTTGAACAACAATCAATCATGAACCATCAATTATGGCTATAGCACCTCCGTTTAATCTCAACCAATGGATTGACGAAAACCGAGACCTCCTAAAACCACCCGTCGGAAATAAAAACTTATACAAAGATGCAGGTGATTATATTGTGATGATCGTAGCCGGACCTAATGCTAGAAAAGACTATCATTACAATGAAACCGAAGAGTTATTCTATCAACTAGAAGGCCATATCGAAGTTCATATTCAAGAAGATGGGCAAAAAAGAACCCTAAAATTAGGCCCAGGCGATATGTATTTGCATCCTGCAAAAGTGCCACATTCGCCAGTTCGTCATGAAAGCAGTATTGGTTTGGTCATTGAGCGTAAGCGCTCTGATATGAATGTTGATGATGGTTTGCTATGGTTTTGTGACAACTGCAATCACAAATTATATGAAGCCTATTTTACCCTTAACGATATTGAAAAAGATTTCTTAGAGCATTTTAAGCATTTCTACACTTCTAAAAAATTACGCACTTGCGATAATTGCGAAACGGTGATGCCAGTTGATGAACGATTTATTCTTGAAAAATAAACTATGAATGTTTTAATCCAAGTTATGATTGGTCTGGTTGCATTACTGCACCTTTATTTTCTCTATTTTGAAATGTTTGCATGGACCACAAAGGGTAGAAAAGTATTTCAAAATTTTCCTGCAGAATTATTTGAACCAACCAAACCAATGGCTGCTAATCAAGGTTTATACAATGGTTTTTTAGCTGCAGGTTTAATATGGACCTACTTTATTGGCGATGCGAACTGGAGCAATAATATTGCGCTTTTCTTTCTAGGATGTGTAGCTATTGCAGGTATTTATGGTAGTCTAACCGTAACTAAGAAAATTTTCTTTATTCAGGCCATGCCAGCGTTAATAGGAATTACACTTATACTTTTAAATTAATGAAAAGCTTACTTATACTTGCCTTATTGTTAACTCTAACCTATACATGTGCTCAAATGACTCCAGAAGAAGTAGTGGAAAAACAATTAGAAACCTATAACAACAGAGATATTGAAGGTTTTATGTCAGTCATTGACACCAATATAACAATGCATGATTTCGCTACAGGAGAAACTACCTTAACTGGTTATGATACATGCAAGAACGTATATACTGCCCTGTTTGAGGCCTCACCAAAACTTCATTCCAAAATATTGACCCGTACGGTGTTCGACAATAAGGTTATCGATCACGAATATATCACCGGTAGAAAAGGTAGTGATTTAGCTATTGAATTGGTTTTAATTTATGAGGTGAATCACGAGAAAATCACTAGGATAACGGTCATGAAAAAGCAAGAATAATTCAGTACTTTATTCGTAGATTTGCTGAAAATTTAACAATACTTGTTCAAAAAGTTATAAAATGTCAAAAATTACAACTGAATTTGGTATCAACGATGCTCTGAAAACATTAGGTTTAAAAGAAATCAATGAAGGCACTTCAACAGGCTCGAATAATTTTTCCTCAGGAGAAATTATCCAATCGTATTCTCCTGTTGACGGTAGTTTAATTGGAAAGGTTAAAACGACATCTAAAGAAGATTATGAAAAAGTAATGTTGTTAGCTACCTCGGCATTCAAAACTTGGCGAAAAAAACCCGCTCCATTACGTGGCGAAATCGTGCGTCAATTTGGAGAAAAGCTTCGAGAGAAAAAAGAAGCTTTAGGTAAATTGGTTTCATACGAAATGGGAAAAAGCTACCAAGAAGGTCTAGGTGAAGTTCAAGAAATGATTGATATATGTGATTTCGCAGTTGGTCTTTCTAGACAATTACATGGGCTGACCATGCACTCAGAACGACCGGGGCATCGAATGTATGAGCAGTATCACCCCTTGGGCATAGTTGGCATTATTTCTGCTTTCAATTTTCCAGTTGCTGTTTGGGCATGGAATACTGCATTAGCCTGGATTTGTGGTGATGTATGTGTTTGGAAACCATCTGAAAAAACTCCTTTGTGCGGGGTTGCTTGTCAAAATATTGCCGCTGAGGTCTTTAAAGCAAACGGGCTTCCCGAAGGGATTTCTTGTCTTATAAACGGAGATTATAAAGTTGGGGAAATGATGACCCAAGATGGTCGAGTTCCTTTAGTTTCTGCAACGGGTTCTATTCGAATGGGGAAAATAGTTGCTCAAGCTGTAGCTGCTCGTTTAGGAAAATCTTTACTAGAGCTTGGTGGGAATAATGCAATCATAGTCACGCCTGATGCAGATATTAAAATGACGGTTATAGGCGCTGTTTTCGGTGCTGTTGGTACTGCAGGTCAACGTTGTACCTCAACCAGAAGATTAATTATACACGATTCTATTTATGATAAGGTCAAAGATGCCGTTGTGGCGGCATATGGACAATTAAGAATTGGAAATCCTTTGGATGAAAACAATCATGTTGGACCTTTAATCGATACTGACGCTGTAGGCCATTATAAAGAAGCACTAGAAAAAGTAGTTGCCCAGGGTGGAAAAATTATAGTTGAAGGTGGTGTCTTAAATGGTGAAGGTTATGAAAGTGGGTGTTATGTAAAACCCGCAATTGCTGAAGCGAAAAACCATTTTGAAATCGTTCAGCACGAAACTTTTGCTCCTGTATTATATCTTCTAAGGTATTCTGGTGATGTTGAAAATGCTATTGTTGTACAAAATGGAGTTGTACAAGGGCTTTCATCTGCGATTATGACAAATAATCTGCGTGAAGCAGAACAATTTTTAAGTCAAAATGGTAGTGATTGCGGTATTGCGAATGTTAATATTGGTACTTCAGGCGCAGAGATAGGTGGCGCTTTCGGAGGCGAAAAAGAAACAGGTGGTGGTCGCGAAAGTGGTTCTGACGCCTGGAAAATTTATATGCGCAGACAAACTAATACCATTAATTACACTACCGAATTACCCCTTGCTCAAGGGATTAAATTCGATTTATAGTGTTTTGACTTTTAGTTAAAAACTCTTCATTGTTTAGCTCCTTCATCTACTAATTTGTAGACTGGCTCAAACAACGAAGGGTTTTTTCTTTTTAATCGTATTTCTAAGGTCCTTTTTTAACCGGATTATCAAAAGTATTCTCAATAGACTAATCGATAGTAAAACAATTGCTTTATTACTTATTAACGCTTTTTTCATAAAAAGGTTAACATTTTAAAACATTAAAAACCCGCCGTTACTTAAAATCTACCAATTCCCCCGAATGATAGTCTTAATATAATAGCGGGATTAACCAACTAACTCAAACACTAAACTTTCTTATACTTATTTTCTTTTCTATTAATCTCTATTCATAGGTTTAGGTTCTTGTACGCTCCAACTTCCTTGGAGTAAAGCTTGTGTTCCTAAAACCAGGAACATACAGACAAAGTTTATTAGTCTTTTTATTTTCGTTTTCATGATCGTATGTTCTAAAATTCGATAACAATCAAATATAAATTTCTAAAGGCTATTTTAGTTTCAACCATGTGTCTTTGACACCTAATCTTGTATAAACGGTACATATTTGTTCAAAATAGCAAGTTCTCACGAGGTCAACTAAAGCATAGCTTAGTAATTTTTTTAGATAAACACCTGGGTATTGCCCAACTTCATTTGCATAATTATGGCGTTATTTGACTAAATCTAAATAGCAAAACTCTTTTTATATTCAACACAACTTTTTTATAAATGGTAGCAAAAACTGTGTATATGGCTATCATATGTTATCCTAATTATAAAACTGTATCTTTTTTTAGCCTATAATTGCCTATCAACTTCTATTTAATTGACACTATTTTAACATTTTAAGGCTTTTTTTTATTACATTGTAGCACAAACACTAAATGATTTTTAACAATGACAAAAACAACAAATTATTTGTTGCTGATGCTCATCACCATTTTGGCGGGCACCTACTTTTACATTACATGCTGCAGTTCCTGCGGTAGTGGTGTGCAAGAGGAGCCAGTTAAGGAAGCGGTAGCTGCACCAGTAACACCAGAAGCAACGTCACATCCCTTCGCATTTAGCGATGGTGATTACACGTTTAACACAAACGACAATTACAATTTTAACATGTCGTCTTCATCCATTTTAATGCCCCTTTCACAAGAGGTAACTGATGGCCTTGCCAGTTTAAAAGCTTACTTAGCTGAAAACACCGGTAAAGTAATCAATATTACCGGGTATTATAAAGGTGATGAAACAAATGATACAGCATTCCCCAATTTAGGCTTAGCAAGAGCCAATGCTGTAAAAAATCACTTTACTGATAACGGCATTGCATCTGCCCAAATTAACACAATGGGTGAATTAATGGATGACATGGTAGCCGAAGGTGAAATGTTTCTAGGTCCTATAACTTATGGGCTAAGCGGCGAAGCAGAAAATGCTGCAGATGACTTGCAAGCGTTGTATGACAAAATTAATGCTAACCCACTCGTTCTATATTTTGAAACTAATCAAGCAGCAATTAACTTAAGTGCTGAACAGCGACAAAAAGTAGCCGATATTTCAAGATATTTAGATAAGGTAGCAGGAGCTTCGTGCGATGTGATTGGTCACACCGATAATGTTGGTCCAAGTGCACCAAATACTGCTTTAGGTCAAGGTCGTGCTGATTTTGCTAAAGATTATCTAATTAGAAACGGTATTTCAGCAGCAAAAATAAATGCTACTTCACAAGGTGAAAGTCAACCTATTGAAAGTAATGCAACTGAGACTGGCAGAGCCAAAAATCGAAGAACCGTAGTAACATTAAAAAAATAACTAACTTATAAATATTAAAGAACATGGATTTTGAAAATATGAACATTTGGTGCTGGTTGATTCCCGCATTAGTAGGTATAATTTCTGGAATATTAGGGTATCTTATTGGCAGAGGATCACATACCGAAGTAGATAATTCAGCTGACCTTAAATTATGGCAAGATAAAAATGCTAAACTCAAAGCAGATCTTGACGCTTGTAATGGTAAATTAACTGCCGCCTCTGCAGTTGCAGCTACAGCAACAGTTGCTGCAGTAGCACCGGCAATTAAAGTTGAAAAAGATTTGCCATTTGATGCAGCCGCAGCTAAAGCTGTATACGGTAAAACAATTAAGCAAGATGACCTCAAGGTAGTTGAAGGTATCGGACCCAAAATTTCTCAGATGTTTATCGACTCTGGTATTTCAACTTGGAGAGCGCTTTCTGAAACATCAGTAGCCCGATGTCAAGAAGTTTTAGATGGCGGCGGTGAGCGTTATAAAGTTCACAACCCTGGTTCATGGCCACTTCAATCTAAAATGGCTTATGAAGGTAAATGGGCAGAGCTTTTGAAATGGCAAGATGAACATGATCATGGTAAATTGTAAATAGCCTGATATTGTAATAACCTAAAGAACCGCCAATTGGCGGTTCTTTTTATTTTAAAAAATTGATTTGTTAGTTAAACCATTCCGTTTGCCTCAACCCATTTGAAGCGGTATTGATCTTCTGGAAATTGCATACGCTCTGATATACGCAATAACCTTGCAGGTAGCTTCATTAGATAGTCTCTTGCCTTTTCAGCTTCATCAGACAAGCCTCTTATGGTATCAATCTCCCAATACGAATTTAGCTTTTCTAAAATATCAATATAGTCATGGGCTGTATAGACACCAAGTCGTTGAGCGCAATTCGAAAAATTTTCAAAAGCTGTACCAATACTTCCACCTGACTCACGAAGAAAATGTGCCGGCATAACAATTTTCTTTTTCATCATATCGGTAAAAGCTAACATCATACCTGAAGGGTCTTCGCCAAAAATCGTTTTTACAAACTCTCTGTAAGCCAAATGATGTCTCATCTCGTCACCCGCAATGATAGTGCACATTTTACCTAAAAGCGCATTTCCTTTTTTCTTGGCCATCTGCCCCACTCTCTTATGAGAGATATTTGTTGCTAGTTCTTGAAAACTAGTATAGACGAAATTTTTATACGGATCTCTATCTGTTCCGATATCAAAACCATCAGAAATTAAATGTTGGGTTGTGATTTCTACCTCTCGCATATTTACTCTCCCTGACAAGTACAAATACTTATTTAAAACATCACCATGACGGTTTTCTTCGCCCGTCCATTGTCTTACCCATTTTGACCATCCGTTGGTTTTTCCATCATGTTGATTAATTCCTTCAACATCCATCAACCAAGATTCGTAGGTTGGCAGAGCTTCTTCCGTGATTGTATCAGCCACCATGGTTACCCAAAAGTCATATCCTAGTTCTTTAGATTCTCCACGAAGTGTTTCAACAGCATCTAAAAAATTATCGCTTTGCGAATCAGGCAAAAAATCAGTTGGCTGCCATATATCTTCAATTGGAATAAGAAAAGAATCAATAAATCCCTCTACCTTATGCTCAATTGCCTGCATAACTTCTAAACGTATGTTCTTCTTAACCATGTTTAATTTTTTGTAAAGTTCGTCAATAATTTCCACCAAATTACTTAAAAGAGCCCGCTATTTCAATTTCTTCCTTTTTCGTTAGGATAGTAACTATAAACGGGTTCGCTTTGCCAAAATTCTTTAGTATCAACGTCTAACAAAGTAAGGGGGCCTTTAAACGCCGCTCCGGTATCGACATTCCAGACATTGGCCAAGTTGATTGGTTTGACTTCAGAAAGTCTTTTTGATATAGGTGTATGACCAATATAAATCTCTTTATAATGCCTTAACCTACTTGGGTATTTGGCATCACTTTGTAATAGGTTAGGGTCTAATGATTGCACCATTTCCCATAGCGTTCTGTCCCAATAAAAAGTCGTTGGAAAGTATTCAAAAGCCACGCCTTTTAAATTGGTAAAACCAGCATGCAAAAAAAGCCTATTTTTAGCATCTAGGTAATAATTTTGAAGATTTTCATAGAAATACATGTGTCTTTGAATAGTTGGATTTTCGGCTTTTTTATATGAAGTTCTGGTAGCCGTTCCACCATGTTGCAACCATACGGCATTATCTTCTCCTGTACTCAACCAGTTGTAGCAGAGTTCATCGTGATTTCCTCTAATAAAAATACATTGGTGTGTTTTTTGTAGCTCAAGCAAAAAGCTTATCGTCTCAACCGCGGTGCTCCAACCATCAACATAATCCCCTAAAAATATTAGTTGGTCATCTGTAGTAACTTTTGCTTTTAAAAGCAGTTGCTCAAGAGCCCGAAGACCTGAATGGATATCTCCTATAACTAGTGTTCTTCCCGTATTCATTTCGCAAAAATGATAATTACTGCAATAACGGCAATAATAAAAAGGACCAAAAAGAAAATTTTCCAAAAAGAATATGGTCTTGTTCCGCTCAATTTTCCTGTTTGCCCGTTTATATAAAAATGGTATTCTTTGCTATTAAAACGATATGAACTAATATAAACAGGAAGTAAAATGTGTTTAAAAGTCTCATCTGATAACTTAATGTCAGAATGACCAATTCGCTGCGTATCGCCACCTATATCTCGTCGAATCCAATTATGCGCAATCTGCTTGGCCTCTTGAAAAGATTGATGATGGCCTTCTTTTAACGATACCGTATACTTTTCAGTAACAAAGCCTGAAAGGTATTTTGAACTAAAATTGACCAATTCATTCATGTTCCAAAAAGCAATTTCTGACGGAATATCTCTTCGTTTTTTTTGAGAAGCATTTATCAAAATATCATCAACAAAACCTTTAACATTACCTGAAGCATGAGACCATCTCGTCTTTCGAACCTTTTGATTTTGCACTCCGTTTTTAGTTCTTACACGCTTAGTTTCGTAGTAATAATCGCCTCTTTGCCCTTGGTAAGCAGCAAATAAATTGGCATCAAACGTCCAATACGGAACATAAAGTCCATGTAAACCTTCAGGGTCTAGCGCTGCTCGCTTCAATTTATTAGGAGCAAACCAAATTCCATTTACCCAATTTTTAAAAACACTTCTTGCTTTTTGAGCATCTAGTTGAAATGGTACTAATGCACCAGGTAAAATCCAGCCCTCTTTTTCAATATCTTCTCGAATTAAAGGTTCTCCACAATACACACAACTCAACGATTTATAGTTCTCTTCTACATGTTGATTTGCCCCGCAATGTTTACAATTTAAAAGGTCAATGGTATTGGTATACGCATTTTCACCTACAACTTTTAAATAGTGTTGTAGTTCAAGCTCTTCAAAACTACTTTTAGTTTGCTCAATAAACTCCTCATACCCGCAATATTCACATTTTAATTGATGTGAACCGGGTTTAAACTTCAGCTCAGCGCCACAATTCGCGCAAGCTTTTTTGTGTTCTGAATTTAGAGTTTCTTTTTCTTGCATTTAACTATGCTGTAGGCAATGGCGGCGGAGTGTTACCGCCTAAAAATGATTTTAATTCTTCAACTTCCTTCAAGGCAGACCAATTTTGCATGCCTTGTTTCCAAACTAAAGAATCTTTATTTACTGTTCTACTGGCAAATAACTCCTTAAGTTTATCAATAGACACCGGCCCTAGTTGTTGCCCGTTTACCGCATAATGGTATCCCACTTGTGTTGGAATTGGCGGAGGTACTGAGGCTTGCTGTGTTCCAAAAACCTGCTGTGGAGCTTGCGGATTCATCATGCCACCCATTTGTTGTGCCAAAACAAAGCCCATGCCCATGCCCATACCCGCACCGGCTGTGCCACCTTCATTTTTAGCGGCAGCCTCCATTGCTTTTGCAGCCTTGAACTGCGCTAATTTGGTCATATCTAATTTATCTAATCGGCTATACTCGAAGATTTCTTTTTTAAGTTCTTCAGGCATTGATACGTTTTCGATATAAAATTTTTCTAATTCAATACCTACCCTACCAAATTCAGGCTGCATCACCTCTTGGCAGGTTTCTGACAGTTCAGAAGTATTTGCTGCATATAATTCAATAGGTAGATTGGCTTCACCTACCGTATCAGAAAAACGAGTTACAATCAAACTTTTAAGATGTTCATTTACCTCATAACTAGTAAAATTACCATCAGTACCCACAACGTCAACTACAAATTTACCAGGGTCGTTAATTCTAAAACTGTAAGTGCCAAAAGCCCGAATTTCTACCAAACCGAAACGCTCATCACTTAACATGAATGGGTTCTTAGTCCCCCATTTTTCATCTGTAAAAAGTCTTGTATTTACGAAGTAAACCTCAGCCTTAAAAGGGCTGTCAAAACCATATTTCCAACCTTTTAAGGTTGTCAAGATTGGAAGATTTTGTGTGGTTAAATCGTAAGTGCCTGGTTTAAAAACATCTGCTAGCGTTCCTTCATTTATAAAAACAGCTACTTGCCCCTCGCGAACTATTAATTTTGCGTTGTTTTTAATTTCATTTTGATAACGCTCAAATCGATGAACAATAGTCTCATTTGTATTATCAAGCCATTCTACAATATCAATAAATTCGTGACTCAACTTTTTCTTTATTTCATCAAATAAACCCATGGTAATTTTCTTTAGTTAATTTCTGAAAAGATACCAATTTCCTTGAAGGGTTCAAAGTGCTTTCATAAACTTTTAAAGTAAAATAATATGGTTGATTTCTTTAAAAATGATAGAACTTAAAACCGAACTGGTTATCTTGTACCCTATCTAAAAAGAGATACAATGAAAAGCATCTACTGCATTGGTGAACTTTTAATTGATTTTGTTGCAGAAAAGCAAGGCAATGACCTTTCAAAGGCATTTGAATTTAGTAAGAAAGCAGGTGGAGCGCCAGCAAATGTTGCTTGTGCTATTGCTAAGTTAGGTGGCAAAAGCATATTCATAGGCTGCGTTGGAGATGATCCTTTTGGTGATTTTTTGCTAAACATATTGAACGAGAATAATGTAGATATTACTTTAGCCCAACAATCAAAAACGTTTACAACCTTAGCCTTTGTTTCTATCGCTGAAGACGGAGAACGTGATTTTGTATTCAGTCGAGGAGCGGATAAAAAACTTCAATATGACTCTTCAATAAAAAACAATTTTAAAGAAAATATCGTACATCTAGGAGCTGCAACAGCTTTACTTGGTGGAGATCTAGAAAAGGCGTATGGACGCTATTTTTTTGATGCCTTAACTTTGAATTCTTTCATTTGTTTTGATCCTAATTTTAGAGGAGATTTATGGAAAGGTGAAGAAGATAAATTTGTTAAAAAGTGTATGCCCTTCATTGAAAAATCGCATTTGTGTAAGTTTAGTCTTGAAGAAGCACAATTGCTTTCTGGGAAAAAGGACTTAAATGAAGCCTGCTATTTTCTTCATGAAATTGGCGCTCAAATTATAACTATTACGTTAGGAGGCGATGGCACTTTAGTAAGTTCATCTAATTTTAAGAAAACTATACCGAGTATTAAGGTAAGTCCGGCAGATACCACAGGGGCGGGAGATGCTTTTATTGGTTGTTTATTATATCAAATTGCTAAGCTTAATGACCCCTATGAAATTTTAGAAAATACTAATTTACTAAGTGAAATGATTGGCTTAGCCAATAGAGCAGGTGCGATAACAACAACTAATTTCGGAGCAATTCCTTCATTACCCTCATCTGAGATGGTATTTGGTACTTTTGAATCGCATTGATAATTTTTACCAAAAAACAATCAATTATATCTTACTTTACGTAAAATTCGTAATGTCTCTTTCAAAGCTTGATAAAGCTCTTGATTCTGTTTTTTAAGCAAAGGTCTTGCACTTTCCATTTGATCTTTTGCTTCTTCAAAACCGTTTAAATAGCAGATCAGATACGTGTCTGGTAAGTGTTTCAAATCTTTTTTTTCATCGACACTTAAGCTTATGTTTTTTTCTACCTTTTTTAAAATTGCATTGTTTGTATTAAACAAATGACGTAAGATTTTTTTATCATATTGCGGCACTTCAAAAATCAATTCACTTTGAATTTGATAGGTGCCGCTTTCAGAAAAAGTAATGACCACTTTTTCAAGAGGAAAGTATTTTTGTTTTGAGCCAAGTCCTAATTGAACATATTCAACAGTAGTAAATGAGCTTTCATTATATGATATTTTTACATCATCTAAGGTTGAATAAAATAACTTTACTTGCTCATTAATCAATTCAATATCAACACGTGAAAAGTAGGTTTCATTTTTCACCGTTTTCTTAACTCCAGCCCAGCATACTACAAATTGCTCTTTAAAAACTTTATAGCTACTCTCTAAATCTTTATGCCTATTATTAATAAAATCTATTACAGCATCAAGTGTTAGTTCAATGTTATTTCGAGCATGCAATTCGATATTAGCTACAGCAACTTCATTTCTATTTTTCAATTCAATATCATAAGCTTTAGGCATACTGATACTGCCCTCTCGAAAGAAAACCATTCCCCCATAATACTTCCAAATATTCTTACGAAGGGTACAAATATTACCATTAGACTTTATGGTTACTAAGCCCACAACTTTACCCTCTGGAAGATTTGGAAAAGGTATGTTTTCATATGAAATTAAAGGAGGATTATCTAAATAGGCGTTGACTAAATTTTGTATTTTGCTATCGTCAAAAAAGTCAACTCCAACAATTTTATTATCCTCATCCTCTACACCAATAACAATAAATGAATTGTTTTTAGGGTTGCTATTGGATAAAGCACATACGTGTTTGAGAAATTTAGCTTTCCCCTCTTTTTGGCCGATAGAAATAAAGCGTTTTTTGTCATAAAAACTATTCTCATCGTTGTGAGCGAGAAGGTTTTTAACAAGTAAACGTTTATTAATCATGAATTCTTATTGATAATCGTTGAAGAAGCTTGTGCCGTTGGCATGACCACCAAATCAGCAATATTAACATGATAAGGGCGGGTTACTACAAAGTGAATAATATCTGCAATATCCTGTGCTTTCAATGCTTGAAAACCTTTATAAACGGTTTCAGCTCTCGATTCATCGCCTTTAAAACGCACCGTACTAAATTCCGTTTCAACCAAACCAGGGTTTACCGCACCAACACGAATACCATGGGTGTTAAGATCAATGCGCATGCCTTGATTTATAGCATCTACGGCATGTTTACTCGCACAATACACATTGCCTCTAGGGTAAACTTCTTTGCCAGCAGTTGAACCAATATTTATGATATGCCCATTTTTTCTGCCAACCATTTGTGGAATTATTGCTTTTGAAACATAGAGTAATCCTTTTACATTAATGTCTAACATAGCATCCCAATCATCAAGACTTCCTTCATCAACGGTATCTAAACCATGGGCATTACCTGCATTATTAATTAGAATATCAATTGTTGAAAATTCAATAGGCAAAGAAACAATTGATTTAGAAACAATTGCTTTATCCCTTACATCGAAATTTAAAGTTAGCACCTTCGTTTTCTCTTGTAATTTAGCCTGAAGTTCATCTAAACGTTCTTGCCGCCTACCACATAGAATTAAATTTATTCCGTTTTCGGCAAATAATTCGGCTGTAGCTTTGCCAATACCACTTGTTGCTCCTGTAATTAAAGCTGTTTTACTCATTTTATATTTTATTTATGCAACTTCAAGTCCATTACTAGCTTCTAATAATTCAAACCAATCTTCTAATTCTAGCTCAATTTGAACTGCATCAAAAGAAGCCTTCAATCGCTCTTTTGAAGTTGTTCCAACTACTGGTTTTACTCCAGCCGGATGTTTTAAAAGCCAAGCTAAAAGTAACTGATCAACCGTGGCTTTATATTTTTTCATTAATACTTCCATCACTTTTCGTATGCGTTTGTTTGGTTCGTTACGCTTTTTAAAATAAGACCCCAAAGGGCTCCAAGACATTAACATTCTTTTGTTGGCCAAACAATCATCTAAAGAACCATCATTCAAAGCTTCATTTGCGGTTAATGAAAATTCTAATTGATGTCCTGAAACAGGGATTTCAGTTTCTATTAAAGCTATTTGTGCTGGCGAAAAATTAGACACTCCAAATGATTTAATTTTTCCTTCCTTAAGCAATTTAAAAACCGCTTGAGCGATGGTATCTGGCTGCATTAATGGGCTGGGGCGATGCAAAAGAAATAAATCAATGTAATCCGTTTTAAGATTTAATAATGATCTTTCTGCCGACCAGATAATATATTCAGTAGAATAGTTATAATACTTAACCTTGTTTTTTCTTGTTTCGTCAACCATTTGAATACCACATTTGGTAATCAATTGTATTTGATCTCTTTTTGCTTTGCTTTGGGTAAACGCTTTACCAAAAGCTGCTTCTGTAGAATATCCGCCATAGATATCAGCATGATCGAAACTGGTGATGCCTAAATCTAAGCAAAAATTTATAAGATCAGTCATTTCAAGTGTATTGAAATTCTTGCCCCATTGACCCCAAGTCATCGTTCCAGCAATAATTTTTGAAAATGTATTATTCTTTTGCATAGCCTGGTGAAATTAAAAAATAAATATGTCAATTCATGCCGCGTAATCTCACATTTTTAGCTTCCTGTTTTTTTCCTATCTTTCGAAATATCAATATAGAATGTGTATTGAAAAATAAGATTAAATAAAATAATTTTTATTTGAAGACATGATTTTATAATCGAATTGCAATAAAACCCTTAAAAACATCATAAAAATAAGCGTTGAAAACATTTTTTAACCAATTGTTAACAGCGTCTCAATGAATAAATTTTCAATTTGCACGACCAATTAAACCAAAACAAATCAATACTAAAATTTTATAAAGTTTTATGGAAGAAAATACCACCGTTGACATCAGCGCAGTAAATGAGAAAATTGCTCATGAAAGTGCTTTTATCGATCTTCTCGTTTTAGAGATGAATAAAGTAATTGTGGGTCAAAAACACATGATTGAAAGATTGCTCATTGGCCTTTTAGGACAAGGGCATATTTTACTTGAAGGTGTTCCCGGACTTGCAAAAACATTAGCGATAAACACCCTTTCAAAAGCTGTTAAAGGTAATTTCAGTAGAATTCAGTTTACGCCTGATTTATTACCTGCCGACGTAGTAGGTACTATGATCTACAATATGAAATTGAATGACTTCTCTATAAAGAAAGGTCCCATCTTTGCTAATTTTGTTTTGGCAGATGAAATCAATAGGGCTCCTGCTAAGGTGCAATCAGCATTGTTAGAAGCCATGCAAGAAAAACAAGTTACTATAGGTGATGAAACTTTTATTCTAGACAAACCATTTTTAGTAATGGCAACACAAAACCCAGTCGAACAAGAAGGTACCTATCCGCTACCTGAGGCACAAGTAGACCGTTTCATGTTGAAGACTGTCATTGACTATCCTAAAATGAATGAAGAGCAGTTAATAATGCGACATAACCTAATGGATTCGTATGACGAGGTTAAACCTGTAGTTTCATTAAAACAAATTTTAAGTGCTCAACAGGCAGTACGTGAGGTTTATATGGATGAAAAGATTGAGAAATATATTTTAGATATAGTTTTTGCAACACGTTATCCCGAAAAATATAATCTAGAGCATTTGAAGCCGCTTATTAGTTTTGGGGCATCTCCTCGCGGGAGTATCAACCTTGGCATTGCAGCTAAATGTTACGCTTTTATTAAACGAAGAGGATACGTTGTACCTGAAGATGTTCGTGCAATAGTTCATGATGTATTACGTCATCGTATTGGAATCACATATGAAGCGGAGGCAGAAAATATTACTTCCGAAGAAATCATCAATAAGATAGTAAACGAAATAGAAGTTCCATAGCGCGAAGCGCTTAGTAGGCAGTTACAGTAAGCAGAATTGCTTGCCTGATAACTGTCGCTGAATACTGCTAACTATTAAGATGGATACCAAAGAATTACTTAAAAAAGTTCGTAAGATTGAAATAAAGACGCGGCGTCTTTCTGATCATATTTTTGGTGGGGAGTATCATTCTACCTTCAAAGGTAGAGGTATGACCTTTAGTGAAGTGCGTCAATATCAATTTGGTGATGACGTGCGAAGTATTGACTGGAATGTTACCGCACGCTACAACGAGCCCTACGTGAAAGTTTTTGAAGAAGAACGCGAACTTACTATGATGTTGATGGTCGATGTTAGTGGTTCTGAACTTTTCGGCACCACCAATCAATTCAAAAAAGAAATCATTACCGAGATATCAGCCACTTTAGCATTTTCGGCCTTGCAAAATAACGATAAAGCTGGGTTGATTCTTTTTTCAGACGAAGTAGAACTTTTTATTCCCCCTAAAAAAGGCAAAAGCCATGTACTTCGTATTATTCGAGAATTATTAGAGTTCAAACCTAAAAGCAATAAAACTGATATTGCTGGTGCTTTGAAATACCTAACGAACGTAATGAAGAAGAAAGCCATCGTTTTTGTACTTTCTGATTTTATTGCTGAAGATTACGAGCGAACCATTAAAATTATTGGTAATAAACATGATGTAACTGGTATTCGAGTGTACGACGAACGCGAAGAATCAATTCCTAATATAGGTATGGTTCAAATGCAAGATGCGGAAACTGGTGTAATTCAATTAGTTAACACACAATCAAAAAGCGTTCGTGATGCATACGAAGCGTATCACCGTGAACGAGTTGATTATTTTAAAGACACCTTTACAAAATCAGGAAGCGGTATTTTAGATTGTCGAGTTGATGAAAGTTATGTGAAAAAATTATTGGGCTATTTTAAGCGAAGAGGTTAAATGATAGTGAAAAGCGGAATATTGAAAAGTGGAAATTGCATCTCTTATTTTAGAAGATGTATTCTTTGTTGTCTTTTTCTAAGTATTTCTTTCTTTGGATTTACCCAAATATCCCCTAATATCAAGACTTCAATTGACACCACGAATATTAAAATTGGTGAACAAGTCATATGGACGGTTTCGGTTGATGCTGATTCTACTGCTCAAGTAATTTTCCCAGAAGGCCAGACCTTTTCTCCATTAGAAACCGTGGAGGCGTTTGCAACAGATACTACACGAAAGAATGATCGTATCACTTTACTAAAATCATATGCACTTACCCAGTTTGATTCAGGCTCTTATAAACTACCACCACAACGCATTGAAATAAGTGGTCAAGGATTTTTCACCGACTCCATGCAAATTAATGTTGCCAATATCCCGGTTGATACGCTGAATCAAAAAATGTATGATATTAAGCCCTTAATTGAAGTTCAGAAAAGCTATTCTAATTGGTGGAAAATATTGGTTGGGGTTCTACTAGGTGTATTGATCATTGGCGGCTTGTTGTACTGGTTTGTGTTTCGCAAGAAAACATTGACTGAAGAAGAAAAAGTTGCATTGCTGCCCCCTTATGATAGGGCTCTACTAGAATTAAAAAAGTTGGATAATTCAAAGTACCTTATTCAAGACCAGTATAAAAAATATTACTCAGAGCTTACTGAAATTGTTCGTTCTTATTTAGAAGAAGATGTTCACGTTTCTGCCCTAGAAAGTACTACTGATCAACTTATCGATAAGTTAGAAATGATGACCGATGCTGGTGAATTAGAATTAGACAAAGACACTATATTTCAATTCAAAAGAATTTTACAGACCGCAGATTTAGTAAAATTTGCAAAGTCAAAGCCCGAAGCTTCAATTGTTCAACAAGATCGAAAATCTATAGAGCAAATTGTGGTAAAAACACATGATGCCCTGCCTGAGCCAACAGAAGAAGAATTAATGTTACAAGCGGAATATCAAGAAGAATTTGATCGTAAAAAGCAGAAAAAAAGAATCATTATTGCTACGATAAGTTTGCTTGCTTTGTTATTGATTTCAGGTATTGCTGCGGCAGCTTATTTTGGTTTTGCATATACCAAAGACACAATTTTAGGGCATCCAACGAAAGAACTTTTGGAAGGGGAATGGGTTTCGAGTTCATATGGTTTTCCGCCAATTGTACTTGAAACGCCAAAGGTTTTAGTACGTCAAGAAATAAAACTTCCACCTGAAGCTAAGGCAAATATTAAAGAGCTACAAGTATTTGCTTACCGTAGTTCCATAGGGCTTTTTACAATAACTTCATCATCAACTTCTTTAGCAAACCCAGAACAAGAGGCCGATTTTGAACAAACCATTGAGGCTGTTTTGAAGCAATTTGATCAAAATGGGGCAAAAAATGTGATTACTAAACGAGAAGAATTTACAACGCCGGTTGGTAATAAAGGTTTAAAAGTATTTGGAAGCGGAAAATTTTCCGTTCCTGAATCCAAAGAACTTATCCGTGGAAAATATACTATTTTATTATTTGGCACAAAAGGGTTTCATCAGCAAGTGGTGCTTACATGGTTAGATGATGATGTATATGCTCAAAAAATTGTTGATCGAATTTTAGCAACTCTAGAAGTAAAAAATCAAGTGTGATGTTTGACAATGTACAATTCGCAAATCCAGATTTCTTTTGGTTGCTTTTATTGCTTCCATTGGCCATGTTATGGTACTTTTTTAAACGAAAAGAACAAACAGCTTCTCTTAGAATGTCAAGTATCAAAGGGTTTACTTCGTCAGGTTTACTTCCTAAATTAAAACCCTTGCTATTTTTTCTAAGATTGTTGGCACTAGCGGCTATTATAGTTGCCATGGCTCGACCCCAAACTAAAGACGTTTCCACAAAGACTAAAACCACCGAAGGAATTGATATTGTTATGGCGATTGATGTCTCATCGAGTATGTTAGCTCGTGATTTAAAACCAAATCGATTATCAGCTTTGAAAAAAGTAGCAGCAGATTTCATCAAAAAACGACCCAATGATCGCATCGGGCTAGTGGCCTATGCTGGCGAAGCCTACACGAAAACACCCATCACAAGTGATAAGGCCATCGTATTACGTGCTTTACGAGAAATCACTTATGGGCAACTCAACGATGGTACTGCTATCGGTATGGGGCTGGCAACTTCAGTTAACCGCCTTAAAGAAAGTAAAGCAGTAAGTAAAATTATCATCTTACTTACTGATGGAGTAAATAATTCAGGCTTTATTGAACCACAAACTGCTGCTGATCTTGCAGTCGAATATGAAATAAAAACATATACCATCGGTTTGGGCACCAACGGTAATGCTTTGACTCCAATTCAGTATAATGCTGACGGATCTTTTAGATATGGTATGCGTCAAGTAGAAATTGAAGAAGCACTTCTAAAAGAAATAGCAAAAACTACAGGAGGAAAATATTTTAGAGCCACCAACAACGAGAAACTAGAAGAAATTTATGATGAAATCAATAAATTGGAGAAAACGGAAATAGAAGAATTTAAATACACGCGTTACGAAGAAAAATTTAGACCATGGGTTTTACTCGCTGGCGCTCTGCTAATGTTTGAGTGGCTGTTGAGAAATACGTTATTTCGAAGTTTTATTTAGCATATGATACAATTAGACGAAAAAATATATTTTTATCTTTTAGCGGTAATTCCGGTAATGGTTGTTTTGTTTGTATTGTTACAAATTTGGAAAAAAAGATCTCAAAAGAAGTTTTCTGATGTACCTCTACTGAAAGACTTAGCTCCTGATAAATCAAATTTTAAATCAAGTTTAAAACTAATTTTAATGCTTCTTGGGCTTGCCCTTCTAAGCCTCGGATTGGTAAATCCAAAAATTGGCACAAAGTTAGAAACCGTAAAGCGTGAAGGCGTCGATATTGTCTTTGCTGTTGATGTTTCTAAAAGTATGTTGGCAGAAGATATTGCTCCAAATCGAATTGAAAAAGCAAAAAGGTTAGTCTCAGAAATCATTAATCAATTGGCGAGTGATCGCATTGGGATAATTGCTTATGCGGGTCAGGCATTCCCTCAATTGCCCATTACAACAGATTATGGCGCAGCGAAAATGTTTTTACAAAGCATGAATACAGATATGCTGACTTCGCAAGGTACAGCGATTGACCAGGCCATTGAATTAGCAACCACCTACTATGATGATGAAGAACAAACCAATCGTGTGCTTTTCATTATTTCTGATGGGGAAGACCACTCTGAAGGAGCCACTTTAAAGGTGGTTGAAGATGCTACAGAAGCTGGTATAAAGATTTATACTATAGGTGTTGGTAAAACTAAAGGAGCTCCAATTCCTATCAAAAGAAAAGGAATCTTAGAAAGTCTAAAAAAAGATGCGCAAGGAGAAGTTGTGATAACCAAACTAAATGAGACCGTCTTACAAGATATAGCTAGCGACGGTAACGGAGAATATATTGATGGTTCTAGCACAGAAACCGCTGTAGAATATATAAAAGAGCAATTGAATCAAATGGATAAAACCGAGTTCGAAGCTAAACAATTTGCGGAGTATAAAGATCAGTTTCAATGGTTTTTAGGTGGAGGCTTACTCCTGCTTTTTTTAGATATTTTTGTGCTCGACCGAAAAACAAGATGGTTACGAAAATTGAATTTGTTTAATGAGAAAAGATCGATTCAGTAGATAGTTGCAATAGATTATCATTGAATTAAGAGATAAGTATTTGAAAAATAATATAAACTCCAATTTTCTCTTCTGATAAAAAAAATAAATGAAAAAGTTTATTCTAGTTTTTATAATTATAGGTAAAGGATGCTTCACTTTCGCTCAGGAAGAAAAAGAAAAAGCAAAGGCCTTAAATACCTCAACGAATATTACATGGGATGCAAATAAAGCGCTGTCTGAGGATAAATTTGTTGAAGCTGAAGTAGATTACAGAAAAGCGATTTCAAAAAGCGGCGAAAACGTGGCAGCACCGTTTAACTTAGGAAACGCTTATTATAATAAAGAAACTTATAGTGAAGCATTTGGACGTTTCAAAGAGGCTGGCGAATTGGCTGTAGACAAAAAAAGTAAGCACAAGGCGTATCATAATATGGGCAATGTTTTTATGAAACGTAAAGAATATGCAAAAGCAGTTGAAGGGTATAAAGAGGCTTTACGAAATAACCCAACTGATGAAGAAACCCGATATAATTTGGCTTTAGCAAAAGAATTATTGAAAAAAGAACAAGACGAACAAAAAAACGACGACAATAAAGACAAGGAGGATAAAAAAGACGAAAATAAAGATAAGAAAGAGGGTGATGACGGAGAAGAGAAAGATGATAAAGAACAAGAAAAGAAAGACGAAGGCGATAAGGGTGAAGAAGAGAAAGAAGATAATAAGGAAGGTGAAGGAGATCAGAAGAAAGAACAAGAACAAAAGCCAGAAGAGGGCGATCAAAAAGAAGAGCCCCAACAACCTAGACCAAATCAATTATCAAAACAACAAGTACAAAATCTGCTAGAAGCTATGCAGAATGAAGAAAAAAAAGTACAAGAAAAAATTGATGCACAAAAAGTAAAAGGTGTAAAAGTTAAAAACGAAAAAGACTGGTAATATCAATGAAGCTCAATAGATACATATTGGTACCCTTTCTGTTTCTGGCATTTTGCTTAACAGCGCAAAACGATGATACAAAATCAGCAGTTACCTTTGAAATTCTAGTAAGTAAAGAAAAGCTAGGTATCAATGAGCGACTGCGGGTTGATTTTACAATGAACAAAGATGGAGATCATTTCAACCCTCCTGATTTCGAGGGATTTAAAGTGCTCATGGGGCCATCACAGTCAACCAGATCAAGTTGGGTCAATGGAGTACGAGGCTTTTCAAGAACCTTTTCTTATACCTTGGCACCGACAGCACGAGGTAAATTTAAAATTAAACAGGCTTCAATAGATATCAGCGGAAAAGTTTATAAAACAGTAGCCAAAACCGTTGAGGTTACGGCCGCAGTTACTAATCCAAACGGACCAAAAACTGTCAATGACGTTGCCGATGAAAGTTTGCATTTAGTAGCAGAAGTATCAAAATCGAATCCTTATATGAATGAGGCTCTAAGTGTCGTTTATAAATTATACGTTAGCCCTTCAATAAGTGTTTCGAACTATCGCCCTTTAGACAACCCGAAGTATAATAATTTTTGGAGTCAAGATATTCCGGTTTCAAGAGTAAACGCCCAAAACGGAACGTACAAAGGCAAGCCATATCGATATGTAATTCTAAAGCGAGTTGTACTATATCCCCAAAAATCGGGAAAATTAGAAATTGAACCCCTCTCGTTAGATGTAACTGTTGATGTGCCCACCAACAAACGTGATTTCTTTGGCGGACGCATATTCTCACAAACGAATAAAACCGTTTCTGCAGGCAAACGCACTATTAATGTCAAAGAATTACCAATAAAAGGAAAACCAGCAGATTTTGGCGGAGCAGTTGGCAATTTTGATTTTGCAGTTACTACCAGCAAAACAAGTTTGAACGCCTCTGAATCGTTACAAGCTAAAGTAGAGGTCAATGGAAAAGGAAATTTAAAGTTGTTTCAATTACCAGAACCCAATCTGCCAAGCTCTTTAGAAGTTTATGAACCTGAATTTGATGAAAAAGTTCGCACTAACCTTTCAGGAATGCAAGGAAAAGTTAGTAACAATTATACTATCGTTCCTTCTTTTAAAGGTAAGTATCCAATTCCTGGTATCTCTTTTAGCTACTTTGACCCAAAAGCTGAGGCATACCGAACGCTTTCTTCAAACGAAATTGTAATCAACGTAATTCAAGGTCCAGCCAACAATGCGGTTTCTAGTACTGGTGCAAATTCTAATACAAAACAAACCGTTGCTGCAACAGGAGATCAGTTTAATTTTATAAAGTTATCGCCTAACCTAACTGCAATTGGGTCGAATTACTTTTTTAGATCTACAAAATTTTATTTGTGGTTATTTTTACCACTTTTACTTATTCCCTTGGCCATTTTCTTTGGAAAAAAACGAGATGCAATTGCCAGCGACCATGCTGGAAATAAAATTAAAAGAGCAAATCGATTAGCTCGTAAATATTTGTCAGCTTCTAAAAAAGCATTGGGCAATAAAGAGCCTTTTTACGTTGCTTTAGAAAAAGGATTACACAACTATCTCAAAGCGAAGTTAAAAATCGAAACCTCAGAGTTTAGTAAAGATAAAATTGAAACTTTATTAGTTGAAAAAGAAGTAGATGAAGCAACTAAAGACGGATTTATTGCACTACTAAAAAACTGTGAAATGGCAAGGTATAGCCCGTTTTCAGAAGTGCAAATGCAACAAGATTATGATAAGGCAAGTCAAGTGATTTCATATTTAGACAAACAACTGTAAAAAAAGAGAAGAGAAGAAAGACAGTATGAAAAAAATAGCAATCATATTCTTAATTTTAATGGGGTTTACCGCAGCGGCTCAGAACGATGCCTTGTTTAGTGATGCTTCAGATGCCTATAATGCTGGTGATTATAATAAAGCTATAGAAAACTATTTAAAAATTATTGAAGCAGAACAGCACTCTGCAGAACTCTATTTTAATCTCGGAAATTCATATTATAAACTGAACCAAATTGCACCTAGTATTTACTATTTTGAAAAAGCACTTTTATTAAAACCCAATGACCCCGAAATACTAAACAATTTAGGATATGCGCAAAACATGACCTTAGATGCAATTGAGTTAATGCCTGAAACGGGTCTTTCTAAAATTTACAAAGACATTACAAGACAACTTTCGTTTGAACAATGGGGATACTTAACGGTGATTTTTATGATATTTTTTGTGCTATTATATATTGTCTTTTATTTTTTACGATATGCAACCCAAAAAAGAATTGCATTTATTACAAGCTTCGTATGCCTAATTATTGCGGTTGTATCTTTCGTTTTTGCATTTTTACAATTCAACGATTTTCAAGAAGAACAACCGGCAATTGTATTTGATGATGAAGTAAAAGTTATAGCCGAACCCAATAACAGAAGCCAAACTATTTTTACCCTTCATGAAGGCACAAAAGTAAATGTGCTTGAAGCATTAGAAGACTACCAAAAAATAAGAATCCCAGATGGCCAGACTGGATGGTTACCTTCTGAAAGTATAAAGTTGTTGAAGGAATTTTAAAATTTATTTAACAAAATTTTGATGCCTTTATTCTTATTTTTATCTTTCCTTTTTACTTACAAAATGAAATCATCTGTCCTTATCATATTAGCAACATTGTTGACTACGGCCATTTTGGCTCCGTCGGTTATCACATTAACAAATTTGGACGAAAAAGCCATCACAATTGATTTTAATGAAGAGGAAAAAAACGAAGAGAAAAAAGAAGCAAAAGAGAAAGATTTTTTTCTTGACTCAAGTCTAAGTGTTTTAGCTCTTTCAGAAAAACAAAAAAAATCGATTTCATGCTTTTGTCTAGAAAGTGATTATGATTCCTCATTTGCCATTATACTTCCTCCTCCTGAACAATTCGTTTAGTTAAATTTTATTTTTTATAACAACTAATCAGTCTTTTTAAAAATTTATAAAGACCTAACTACTTTTTATTATGTTCAAATATTTAAAGAACGACTTGCCCGCAAGTATTGTCGTATTTTTTGTAGCCTTACCCTTGTGTTTAGGTATTGCCCTCGCTAGTGGAGCTCCACTTTTTTCTGGCCTTATTGCTGGAATTATTGGCGGTATCGTTGTTGGGGCATTAAGTGGGTCTAGTATAGGGGTTAGTGGTCCTGCTGCTGGTCTTGCTGCTATCGTTTTGGTCGCAATCGATCAACTAGGTTTTCAGGTATTTCTCTCTGCGGTTGTAATCGGAGGAGCTATTCAAATAATTTTTGGCATAGCCAAATTGGGTATTATTGGATATTTTTTTCCAAGTTCTGTAATACGTGGTATGCTAACTGGAATCGGAATAATAATCATTCTAAAACAGATTCCACACTTTTTAGGAGATGATGATGATCCTGAAGGAGATTTTGCCTTCTTTCAAATTGATGGTGAAAATACCTTTTCAGAAATCGTAAACGCAATAGGAGACCCAAGTTTAGGCCCAACAATAATAGGCTTGATTTCCTTGGCTATTTTAATTCTTTGGAGTAACGTACTTTCTAAAAAAGGTAGATTTTTTGAGCTAGTTCAAGGCCCCTTAGTAGCTGTTGTTGTTGGTATTATTTACTATGTAGTTACGCAAGGTACAGATCTTGGAATAACAGAACAGCATCTGGTATCTTTAAGCGAAGATAGAAACACAAATGGTTTGTTAACTCAATTTGTTACTCCCGATTGGAGTCAGGCATTCACTGCACCCGTCTTAATCACAGCCTTTACAATCGCATTAGTGGCCAGTCTTGAAACACTCCTTTGTGTAGAGGCTACCGATAAACTAGACCCCGCAAAACGGGTTACTCCTACCAATCGAGAATTATTAGCGCAGGGAGCTGGTAACATCATCTCTGGTTTTATCGGGGGTTTACCTATTACTCAGGTAATTGTCCGTTCTTCTGCAAATATTCAATCGGGAGGTAAGACCAAAATATCAGCCATAATTCATGGTTTTTTATTAATAGCTTCAGTAGCTGCAATTCCATTTTTGTTGCAAATGATTCCGCTCTCTGTGCTTGCTGCAGTACTTTTTATAGTGGGATATAAGCTTGCTAAACCATCAACTTTTAAAGCAATGTACGATGGCGGGTGGACACAGTTTGTCCCTTTTATGGTGACAGTACTAGGAATTGTATTCATGGACCTCCTGAAAGGATTGGCCTTAGGGTTAATAGTAGGAATTGTAATCGTATTATTTAAAAGTTATAGAAACTCACATTTTCTGCACACGGAAAATGATGACCCGACAGACGGAAAAGTAAAAATGACTCTTGCAGAAGAAGTAACTTTCCTTAATAAGGGAGCTATCTTAAAGGAACTTGATGCTCTTCCAGAAGACTCTTTTTTGGAGCTAGACGTTCGTAAGACACGCTACTTAGATAATGATATCATTGAAATTCTAGAAGATTTTGCGTTTAAGGCAAAACAGCGAAACATTGATATCAAATTAGTTTCTGAAAGAGGGATTGTCGAAAATCCTCCAAGTTATATTAAGTTTTTCAAACTTCGGCCAAAACAGAAATAATCCATCAATATTCAGAGAAATGAATTTTTGACTTAAAAACATCATATAAATGAAAGCACATACAAAAGAAACGCAAGCAGAAATTTCGCCAGATAAGGCTATATCGCTTTTAAAGGAAGGGAATCAACGTTTTGTTGCCAGTAACATGGCAACCCGTAATTTATTAAATCAAGTAAGTGATACGGCCTCTGGTCAATATCCTTTTGCGACAGTATTAAGTTGCATTGACTCGAGAGTGTCGGCCGAATTAATTTTTGATCAAGGTGTTGGTGATATTTTTAGCGCAAGAGTAGCTGGTAATATTGTGAACGAAGACCTTTTAGGCAGTATTGAATTTGCTTGTAAACTAGCTGGAACCAAGGTATTGGTAATATTAGGTCATACAGCGTGTGGCGCAGTTAAGGGCGCTTGTGACAATGCAAAGTTGGGCAACTTAACTATTTTGCTCGACAAAATAAAACCTGCGGTCAATGCCGTTTCAACTCCGTCTGATGCAAGCCTTCGCAATTCAAAAAATATCGATTTTGTAAATGAAGTAGCATTAAAAAATGTTCAAATGACCATTGAGAATACCCGAAATATGAGTCCGGTGTTAAAAGAAATGGAAGATAACGGAGAAATTAAAATTGTCGGTGCTATGTACGATATAGTGAACGGAAAAGTTACATTTTTATAGCTATATTTTATATGCGAAAAAAGTAGCCAATGTATATACATTGGCTACTTTTGTTTATTACAAATAGTATTTTTTACACTACATTCTTTTAACTTTAATTATGAAAAACCTTTTTTCCAACCTAAGAGGAGACTTATTTGGCGGTATTACTGCTGGTATCGTCGCATTGCCCTTAGCTCTTGCTTTTGGGGTAAGTTCGGGACTCGGACCAAGCGCAGGGTTATATGGAGCTATTTTTATCAGTTTTTTCGCTGCTCTTTTTGGAGGAACACCTACGCAAATTTCTGGTCCGACTGCACCCATGACCGCAGTAAGTATGGTAGTAATTGCCGGAATTATTGCTGCAAATGACGGTAGTGTAGCTCAAGCACTACCTACAATTCTAATCGTTTTTATTTTAGCTGGATTAATTCAAATTATACTTGGCCTTACAGGAATTGGCACATATATTAAATACATACCCTATCCAGTAGTTTCTGGGTTTATGACTGCAATAGGAATTATTATTTTAATTACACAAATACTTCCTGCAATTGGCTATTATCCGAAAGAGGATACTCAATTTGTAAATCAATTTGCTTCTGAAGCACAAGAAGTTATTATTAAGAATATCTTGAAGGAAGAGGTAGGCGAAGATGTTTTGAATATTCAAGACTTTGTCGGAACCGTTGATCGGGTAAATGAGATAAATGAGCAAAGTATCTTCAAGGAGGCAAGAACACTTGCTAAAAAAGATACTTCAGGTGTCATTGGCACTATCAAAATATTACCTAGAGCTTTAAAAAATATCAAATGGCTTGAACTACTTCTGGCGCTCTCAACAATCATCATTATTTACGGATTTAAACGTATCACTACCGTAATACCAAGTACACTTGTGGGTTTGTTACTGGTATCAGGGGTAGCCTATGCTTTTAATTTGAATTACATTTCTATAGAAGAAATACCTTCTGGTTTTCCATTACCCAACCTTGAAATTTTTACGCAATTCGATTTAAATTCTATTTCGCCCTATCTGGTGGCAGCTTTAGCTCTGGCGCTATTAGGATCTATTGATTCTTTACTCACATCGGTCATCGCTGATAACATGACAAAGACAAAGCACAAACCCAACAAAGAATTGATAGGACAAGGTATAGGAAATAGTATTGCGGCGATATTCGGAGGTATTCCTGGAGCAGGAGCTACCATTCGAACTGTTGTAAATATCAATGCAGGAGGTAAAACAAAATTATCTGGTATGATTGCAAGTATCATTTTGCTTATCGTAATGCTTGCTCTTGCCCCTGTCGCTTCACAAATTCCAGCTGCAGTCTTGGCCGGTATTCTAATAACTGTAGGTGTTGGAGTTATGGATTACAAAGGGCTAAAGGCGATACCAAATATGCCTAAGGATATCAAATTTGGGCCTATTCGACTGAGCTCAGAGGTAATCATAATGTTTATTGTTCTTATATTATCATCCGTATGGGATTTGGTTTATGCGGTTGGCGTAGGCCTTGTTATTGCCTCTTTAATGTTCATGAAAAAAATGGGTGATCTAACTGCAAAACGTTCTGATGTTAAAACGCTAGCAGAAGAGGAAGCGTGGGACGACGAAATGGGCTTTCCTGAAAATCTTCGTGATCAAGTGTTTATCAAACACCTCAAAGGACCTTTATTCTTTGGTTCCACCACCGAATTCCTGGCCTTGGCAGAACAAATACCCAATGATGCAGATGCTGTTATTATTCGCCTAGGGCGCACACCTTATATGGATCAATCAGGGTTATATGCCATGGAAGAAGTACTCTATGAGTTAGTTAAAAATAAGATATCCGTTTTGTTTGTAGATCTTCAGCCACAACCTCGATATATGATGGAACGCATTGATATTATACCTGATTTAATTCCTGAAGAAAACATCTTTAAAACTTTTGATGAATGTTTAAACTGGGTGAAAATTAATGTGAAAGACGAAAAATAACTAATTTTAGTTAACGGAAGTATCCTTAGATATATAGCCTTTAATTGCTTATTTCTAGGGATTTCTTAATTTTTAGATATTAAATTTTACCTTTGCTTGCTAGTAGATAATTATGATCGATAAGATAAAAGAACATATTGCCGAGGTTGAACAATTCTCTGCAGATTCAAAAGAAGCTGTAGAAGCATTCCGCATTAAATATTTAGGTAAAAAAGGATTGTTGAATGACTTCTTTTCTGAATTTAAGAATGTTGCTAACGATCAAAAAAAGGAGTTTGGTCAAACCATAAATACCCTAAAACAAGTTGCGACAGAGAAGGTGAAAACTCTAAAAGAAAGTCTTGAAAACAGCTCTGAATCAACTCGTATTTACAATGATCTCACACGGCCAGGCGAACCCATTGAACTTGGCGCAAGACACCCAATATCTATCGTAAAAAATCAAATCATTGAAATTTTTTCAAGAATTGGTTTCAATGTTTCTGAAGGGCCAGAAATTGAAGATGATTGGCATAATTTTTCTGCACTAAATTTACCAGAATACCACCCTGCCCGCGATATGCAGGATACTTTTTTCGTACAAACTAACCCTGATATTCTATTACGCACCCATACGTCTTCGGTTCAAGTTCGATATATGGAGAATAATAAACCCCCAATACGTACGATATCACCAGGTAGAGTGTATCGTAACGAGGCAATTTCAGCACGTTCGCATTGTTTCTTTCACCAAGTAGAAGGTTTATACATCGATAAAGATGTCTCCTTTGCTGATTTAAAGCAAACCCTACAGTTTTTTACCACAGAACTTTTTGGTAAGTCAAAGATTCGTTTGCGACCCTCTTACTTTCCGTTTACTGAACCTAGTGCAGAAGTAGATGTCTACTGGGGACTTGAAACCGAAGCTGATTACAGAATCACCAAAGGTACTGGCTGGTTAGAGATTGGTGGTTGTGGCATGGTTGACCCCAATGTACTAACCAATTGCGGATTAGATGCTGAAGAATTCTCAGGCTTCGCATTCGGAGTTGGTATCGATCGTATTGCCATGTTGCTCTATCAAATTACAGATATTCGCCTACTAAGCGAAAATGATGTTCGATTTTTAGAGCAGTTCAGAGGAGCCCTTTAAATTTCTGCTGTGAAAAAAGATATCGAAATTCCCATCGCCAAAGACGTTCATGTTGCGGTTATTCATGAATGGAATGAAGAGTTTCTTTCGAAAGAATGGAATAGCTACCTTATAAATAATAGAACTACTCCGATTGACATGGTTTTAATTGTGTCAAAAGGTTACGATGGTGATCGAAAAACTTCGATAATGCGACATGCTATCGGCGTTGTGGTAGCCAAGTCTTTTGCAAAAATTGAAATGCTTCAAGAAAATTTATTTGCCCTTAACAACGAGTTTTTTGTAACCTATTATGCAGATAGCAAAATCTATGAAAAACGATTTTTGTTTGCAAAGCATAGTATTTCAGAAAATATGCTTTCAACAATTCCAATTCTTGAAAAAGAGGGTATTCTAGCCGAATAGTGGCGAAATTACCTGAGATAAACCTTTTTTTAAACGTACCAATCTGAATATGGCTTTTTACACAATTGCGAATTATAATATTTCACAATTCCTGTAACTTCTTCACCCAACCAATCTGGTTTTTCAAAAATCTCATTTTCATCGCTGAGTTCAATTTCAGCTATTGTTAAGCCCTGATTTTCTTTGTGAAATTCATCAACTTCGTAGGTGTGTTTTCCTATCAAAATTTCATATCTCGTTTTGTCAATACTTCCTACTTCACATAATTTTAATAATGATTCAGCAGCAGCTACATCAATTTCTTTTTCCCATTCAAAACGAGAAGTACCTGAAGTATTTGACTTTCCTTTAATAGTTAAAAAACCTAGTTCTCCTCTAATTCGTACGCGAACAGTTCGCTCTGGGTGTGTATTTAAAAACCCTTGAACAATTCTATTTTGAGTTGTTGCTTGCTCTTTAAAAGCATCAGATTTTACTAAAAACTTTCGTTCTATTTCTATCAATTTTATAAGGTTTAGATTTTAATCGCTCAGACAAGTTATAGTAAATTTACAATATGGAACCTATTTCCACATTACGAAAAATCATTCATGTTGACATGGATGCTTTTTATGCTTCGGTAGAACAATTAGATAATCCTGATCTTCGAGGAAAACCTATTGCCGTAGGAGGAAGTTCTGAAAGGGGTGTTGTTTCTGCTGCTAGTTATGAGGCACGTAAGTTTGGTGTTCGAAGTGCCATGAGTAGTGTGATTGCCAAGCGCTATTGCCCAGAATTAATATTTGTAAAAACTCGCTTTGATCGCTATAAAGAAATATCACAAGCCATTCGAAAAATATTTTTTGACTATACCGACCTCGTAGAACCGCTTTCACTTGATGAAGCTTATTTAGATGTTACCGTCAATAAAAAAGGGAATCCGTCAGCAACCTTAATAGCTCAAGAAATTCGGCAACGTATCTATGATGAATTACAACTAACCGCATCTGCCGGAATTTCAATCAATAAATTCATTGCCAAGGTCGCCAGCGATTACAACAAACCAAACGGACAAAAAACCGTAAACCCTGAAGAAGTTATTGAATTTCTAGAAGATTTAGAAATTCGAAAGTTTTATGGTGTCGGTAAAGTAACCGCAGAAAAAATGTACACGGTTGGCATTTTTACGGGCAAAGATTTAAAAAGCAAATCACAAGAATTCTTAGATGAAAAATTTGGCAAGAGCGGAAGCTATTATTACAACGTAGTACGTGGCATTCACCATAGCGAAGTAAAACCACATCGCATTCCGAAATCAGTAGGTGCAGAACGCACATTTAGTGAAAATTTAAGTAGTGAAATTTTCATGCTAGAGCGCTTAGAGCATATCGCAGTAGAATTAGAAAGACGTCTCAAAAAGTCAAAAATAGCAGGTAAAACCATTACTTTAAAAATCAAGTATAGTGACTTTAGTTTGCAAACAAGAAGCAAAACCCTACCCTATTTCGTTTCAAATAGTAATTTAATTCTAGAGACCGCTAAAGATTTGTTGTATCAAGATACACTTGAAAATTCAGTACGTTTATTAGGTCTCTCATTAGCAAACTTAAACACAGAAAAGAAAGAAAAACTAAAAGAGGAGAAAGAGGTTTTGGTACAATTAAAATTTGATTTTTAGTTTTTCATTGAACGTTTTACACAAATAAAAAACCGCTAGGCTTTCTACAACGCCGAGCGGTTTTTTTTGTTTCTGAATAAGATTATCTTTATTTTACTGTCAAGGTATTATCAGTAGCCGTAGGGTTCATTGGACAAAAATATACGTATTCTCCCTTAGCTAATGTCGTTGGCTTCGAAGTTTGTCTTTTACCAGTACCAACGACTTCGGCTACATAGGCCGTTTGTATATGATTCTCAGGCTTGCTAATATCTTTCCCTTTTTGAACCAACACAAAACCTACTTCATGATCAACGGCATTGTTAAAAATCTCAAAAACATAAGTTCCTTCATTCACAATCAAACTCTTTTGGGTAAACTCTCCTGGAATCTGCTCTAATGAAATGGTTTCTACAATCTCCTTTATTATTTTATCTTGAGCATTTGTTGAAAATGCTACTCCGAATACTAGTGCTACTATTGCTATTACTTTTTTCATAATTACTTGCTTTTTTGTTGGTTCCACACTTGCGGAAATCCTTTTATTTAAATTTATGACCATACTTTAACTGACGGCCTGCTTCGTCACTTTACTTTTATACTGCTGCCGCTTCTAAAAGCTGAGCTACTGGAAAATCTACAGGTACATTTGTTGTTTTATGTAGATAGTTTGAAATGGTTTTATCGCCTACTAAAACAATAGTGTCAACCAAATTTTCTTTCGTCCACCCTGCGCTAAAAAAATTATCGACAACCGCTGCGTCAGCCGCACCTCTATTTTCTGTAAGATTTTTAGAAAGACTCGCAAGAGCATCTAATTTAGCATCAAAAGATGCGCTCCCGTTTCTTAATTCCAAAATCTGTTGGTCATCAAAACCGTTCAATTTTCCTATGGCTGTATGGGCTGCAAGACAATAGCTACAATCATTTACCTGACTAACTGCAAGGTTTACGACTTCTTTCTGTTTTACGCTCAACGAAGTTTTGGCATTACTCAAGTTTAGATAATTTTCTAAGGCATTTTCTGAATGTGCATAGGTGGCATATAGATTTGGAACAAAGCCAACCGCCTTTTCAAGAGTATCAAAAATACCTTGGTTCTTTTCACTTACTTCTTCTCTTTTTGGTACATTAAATGCGCTCATAATCAAATTGTTTTATGAATTCCTGTCTTTGCGGGAATTCTTTGTTAGTACTAATTTACTTTTCGATTGCTCATATGCAGCGATCAAATAGGTACACTACATATTGAAATCTTCTTTTAAAGAGATATAAATGGTTTTTCAGCATCACAATAGAAATCATGATGATATTCTTGTTCACAATGTGAAGTCATATTCAGATTTTCAGCGCCTGATTTTCTAGAGCGACTAAAGATTTCAATGAGGTTAAAAATGGATTTTATTTGTGCGTTCATCTTACTATGTTTTTTAATTACAAGGCAAAGATGCGTTACAAAAGAGTGTGCCTGTTATGATGAATTGCCCGAAGGCTTGTAGAAATTTCCCTTTAGGCTGAAATAGTGGCTTTTTCGCGATACTGAGTTGGTGAATGATCGGTCATTTTCTTGAAAAAACGACTGAAATGTGCTGGGTCATTGAAACCTAGTTCGTAGGCAATTTCTTGATTTTGTTTATTGGTAAAACGAAGAAGGCGTTTTGCTTCTAAAGCTAATCGCTCTAATATGATTTGTTGCGGAGATTTTTGATTATAAAGTGCAAACAAGTTAGAAAGTGTTTTTGGACTTTTAAAAAGTAAATCAGCATAGTCGCTCACTTTGCGTTTGGACTTATAGTGCGTGTCAACCAAAACGTTAAATCTTCGTACTAGGTCAATTTGTTCGTTATCTAGTTTTTTAACAATCAGTTGTTCTTTAGCCAAACGAGTGCAAATAATAATCAAGCGCTTTAATAACATTTGAAGCATATCGCCCTGTATTTTATCGGGTGTCTTAAACTCATCTTCAAAAACCTCGTATAAGGTATTGAATTTGCGTTCTTGGTCTTTGGGTATAGTAATAATTGGAAGGTCTTGTGTACCAAAAAATAATATCCCGTTGCATGAAACCTCTGCATCATGATCAGATATACAATAAAACTCTCTATTGAATAAAAATGCCGTTAAAGGCAAGGAGGTTTTTTCAAAAGAGGTATGCTGTAAATAAGTTGTAGTCATCAACTGATTTGGTAATAAGCAAATCTTTATATAATCTATAGCTAGTTCTATGGCTGTTTCATTTCTATTCCATAAAAAAGTAATATTACCTGTATTTACTGAAAACTGTTTTTCATGCTTCTTTATGTCATCGGTAAACGCGAATAACGAACCTAATTTTGTATTATGAAATTCAAATTTCATCCTTATTAATGGTTTGTAAAAATGATTTTGATGTATTAGTCCATTATTTTGTTCATCCTTACGCATAAAAAACACCCATAATTCAAGTGTTTATTGAACAAGGCTGTTAATCACTCTCTTAAATTTTCAAGCTTGCCATCATTTTTCTAATTTTAATAAAATTCTTGTGAAAAAAGAAAAAATATTAGAATCAGAAATATTTCTATGATTGAAAGCTACGATATCGCTGCAAATAGGTTTTACAGTTCTTTAAGAATTAAAGCGTTACCCATTCTTTCGTGGGATTTATATGCCACATTCTTTCGTAAGGTCTGTGATATGCAGAACGACGTCCTTATACTGCGAAATCTTGCCAAAAGCAACAACTGGTTGTATGATGAAAATTTTGATGCTGAATTTTTACAAAAGGAGCATGTTATTGTTGTTACTGATCCGCAATTGAAAATTGTTTATGTTACTCAAAACATGATGCAAATGAATGGCTATGGCCCAAAAGAGGTTTTAGGAGAAAAACCAAATATGTTTCAGGGCATTGATACCTGTAAAAAAACGTCAAACGCTGTTCGAATGGCGGTCAAAAATAAAGAGTCTTTTGAGGTAGTGTTGCTCAACTATAGGAAAGATAACACTACCTATAAGTGCTGGATAAAAGGAGAACCCATATTTAATACTAAAGGTGAAGTAGTAAACTTCATCGCCTATGAAAAGAAAGTTGCTTAACTTTTTTGTTTTGAGTATGAATTAAAAGTTACAAGATTCTATTTCTGTTACCCTTAAGGTATTGACCATGCCTTTGTTTTTGATGGGCATCGCAGCAAGACTAATCAACATATCACCGACATCTAAAAACCCTTTTTTACAAGCAATATTATTTACATCTTCAATGGTTTCATCAGTAGAAACATATTTATCATAATAAAATGCTTTTACTCCCCAAAGTAAATTGAGTTGTGTCAAAATTCTTTTATTTGATGTAAAAACCAATATGTGCGCGCTAGGTCGCCATGCAGAAATTTGAAAAGCTGTATAACCACTATTCGTTAAGGTAGAAATAGCTTTTGCTTTGATCTCGTTGGCCATAAAAGCAGCATGGTAACAGACTGATTTTGTTATATAACGATTCGTTCTAATATGAGGCGGGTCGTGAGGAACACTAATCAATTCTGAACTCTCAACACTCTTTAGAATACTAGTCATCTTTTCAATGACTTGAACCGGGTAATTACCTACTGATGTTTCACCTGAAAGCATAACTGCATCTGCACCATCCATTACTGAATTAGCTACATCATTTACCTCAGCTCTGGTTGGAGTAAGACTCGTAATCATAGTTTCCATCATTTGTGTGGCAATGATTACAGGAATTCTTGCTTTCTTAGCTCGCAGTACTAATTGTTTTTGAATCAATGGTACTTCTTGCGCCGGAACCTCAACACCCAAGTCTCCACGTGCAACCATTAGTCCATCACAATAAGCAACAATCTTATCAATATTTTCAACTGCTTCTGGCTTTTCAATTTTGGCGATTATCGGAATCTTATGCTCAGAGTGTTCTTTAATAATATTCTGAAGATCTATAAGATCTTGACTGAAGCGAACGAAGGAAAGTGCCATCCAATCTACATCTAAAGAAATAGCAAAAATAGCATCCTTTATATCTTTTTCGGTTAAGGCAGGTAACGAAATATTGGTGTTTGGTAAATTAACTCCCTTTTTCGATTTTAACGGTCCCCCTTGAATTACTTTGGCTTTAACTTCATCTTTTCCGTTAGTAGAAAGCACCTCAAACATCAATTTACCGTCATCTAACAAAATATGCTCCCCTGTTTTTACATCTTTTGGAAAATTAGTGTAGTTCATATACACTTTCTCAGCAGTACCTTCAAAAGGTTTACCTGTTACGAAGGTAATCTCATCGTCAGGAGCCACGACTACCTCGGAGCCCATTACACCTACTCGTAGTTTAGGGCCTTGTAAATCTGCTAGAATTGAAGTATAAATTTGCATTTCTTCATTCAACTCTCGAATCATTTTGATGCGCTCTTTTACATCATCATAATCGGCGTGTGAAAAATTGATGCGGAAAACATCTACACCAGCTTCAATCATTTTTTTCAATACCTCTTTCTTACTGGTTGCAGGCCCTAAGGTTGCTACTATTTTAGTTTTTTTCTTACTTGGCATTTTTAAAAAATTAGGTTGTTCTTAGATTTTAGTTGGTCTACATCTAAAACATAAGCGGTTATTATTCTTGGTACAGCTAGCAATTGTTTAACAGTATCTTTTTCTAAATTACTTGTATCATGTTCGATTTTTAAAAGAAAATCAGCTTCTTTATGTTCGGGTACTAAATGATGTTTTGTAAAAGAAGGCTCATTTTCAAAAAGATCGCTTCTAACTAAATTATCTTCCTGAAGGCTATTGTTCGTAATAAGTGTCCAATAGTTTTCGTTAGCTTTATCTTTCCATTCGAAAATCGGAAACGAAATATGATCCGAAATATCTAAATCTTCAGCTGATCTTTTAAAGTTTCCTTTTAAACACAAATTAAGTGCATAAACAATTGCATAATCTTCCATACTACTGTGTATAGCAAGAAGTGTGAAAGAATCTTCATAAAAATCATCTATGATTTTATGTACGGCCATCATGTAAATGCGAACTTCAAATATAAAACTAAAAACGAAAATAGCCTAGGTTGACTTTGGAGAATACAAATTTATTTCAAACTATATCGGTTTAGTGATAAAAAATTTAAGTTTATAATTTTTGCATCTTATCTTGAAGCGCAAAATATGCTCTTTTTGATGCGCGTTCTTCGGCCTTCTTTTTTGAAGTGGCACGTGCTTTTGCAACAACTTCGTTACCAATAGAAAGTTTAACTGCGAAATGTTTTAGGCTATCGTTGCCTGTATCTTCGTATACATTAAAATTGAAGGTTTTCTTTTTCTTCTGACACCATTCAATGACTAGACTTTTATAGCTAATTACTCGCCCTTCTAATTGCTCGATATCGACATAGGGGCCTATTACCCTTTTATTTATAAATTTTTCACAGTACTTATAACCTCTATCTAAATAAATTGCACCCACCAAAGCTTCAAAAACATTACCATGAATATTGTCTCCAAAATGTGATTTCGGTATTCTACTTTCTACATATTTAATTAAATTCAAGTCTTTGCCCAATTCATTGAGATGATCTCGGCTCACCACCTTTGAGCGCATTTTGGTTAAGTAACCTTCATCGCCTAAAGGCACCTCACTATATAGATGCTTAGAAATTATAGTCCCTAACATTGAGTCACCCAAAAATTCAAGGCGTTCATAATTCATGGGGTTACCATCTTTATCTTTTTTATTTGCAGATCGGTGCAAAAAAGCTTTTTTATAAATTTTAAGCCTTTTTGGTTTAAATCCTAGAATTTCTGTCATTCCCAAAAAAAAATTCCCATCTTCTTTCGAGTGGGAATTAAATAAATTTGAAGGGAAGTTCATTCTTGATTTAGCTGATTTTTTTAAAAACTACACATGCGTTATGACCTCCGAATCCGAAAGTATTACTCAATGCCACATTGACCTCTCTTTTCTGAGCTTTATTCAAAGTTAAATTCAATTTCGGATCTATATTTTCATCGACCGTAGTATGATTAATTGTTGGGGGTACAATACCATGTTTCATTGCCAATATAGACGCAATAGCTTCTATTGCTCCAGCGGCACCTAGTAAGTGCCCAGTCATTGACTTGGTTGAATTGATATTGATATTGGGCGCATGATCACCAAAGACTTCAGAAATCGCTTTAAGTTCTGCAACATCTCCAAGTGGTGTTGAAGTACCATGGGTATTAATTGCATCAACATCTTCAGGTTTTAAACCAGCGTCTTTCAAGCAGTTTTTCATTACCTGAACAACCCCTATTCCGTCAGGGTGTGGTGCAGTCATGTGATAGGCATCACTTGATAAACCACCACCAACTACCTCTGCATATATTTTTGCGCCACGCGCTTTAGCGTGTTCGTATTCTTCTAAAATTAAAGCTCCTGCCCCTTCACCTAAAACGAAACCGTCACGGGTTCCATCAAAAGGTCTTGAAGCTGTTTCAGGGCTATCATTTCTAGTTGAAAGGGCATGCATGGCACCAAATCCTCCCATACCAGCTATAGTAACCGCAGCTTCACTTCCGCCAGAAACAACAACATCACAGTAGCCTAATCGAATGTAATTTAAAGCATCAATCATAGCGTTAGCTGATGATGCGCAGGCTGAAACTGTTGTATAGTTCGGGCCCATAAAACCATGCTTAATTGAAATATTACCTGGGGCAATATCTGCAATCATTTTAGGAATAAAGAATGGATTAAATCGCGGCGTACCATCTCCTTCAGCAAAATTCATCACTTCATTTTGAAAAGTTTCTAAACCACCAATACCAGCTCCCCAAATAACGCCAACACGAAACTTGTCTATAGCATCTAAATCAAGACCAGAGTCTTCAATAGCTTCATCAGAAGCAACAAGTGCATACTGAGCAAACTTATCAAGTTTTCGCGCTTGCTTTCTATCAAAAAAATCTTCAGGATTATAGTTCTTTAACTCACAGGCGAACTTGACCTTAAACTTTTCAGTATCGTAGTAGGTAACCGGTGCTGAACCACTTTTACCTTCAATAAGTGCCTTCCAATATTCTTCTATGTTGTTGCCAATTGGCGTTAAGGCGCCTAGACCAGTAACTACAACTCTCTTTATCTGCATTGAACCAAATTTTGCGCTTCGTAAGCAAATTAAAAAAAATTATCCATGCGACATGGTTACCGCATGGATAATTTCAAATCTTGTTCAAGAAATCTTTTAAGATTACTTCGCTTCTTCTATATAACTTATGGCTTGGCCAACTGTTGCGATATTTTCAGCTTGATCGTCTGGGATTTGAATATCGAATTCTTTTTCGAACTCCATAATTAACTCAACAGTATCTAGTGAGTCTGCCCCTAAATCGTTAGTAAAGCTAGCTTCTGTTACCACTTCGTTTTCATCTACTCCTAATTTATCAACGATGATAGCTTTAACTCTTGATGCAATGTCTGACATAATAATATTTGGTTTTAAAAATTTAAATTGTTGGCAAAAATAAAAAACTTTGGATTAATAACAGCCTTTGTCGTTAAAATGTCTTGTAATTTAAGAAATTTAAACACAAGAGTGCTATTTTAGCCCTAAATAATTCCTCTTCAATAACGTCTACGCTGTTCATGAAAAATATCGTATTATTTGCCTCCGGTTCTGGTTCAAATGTTGAAAACATCGTACATCATTTTCATGATAAGCCTAACGTTACTATAGCCGGTGTGCTAACTAACAAAAGGGATGCCAAAGTTTTAGATCGATGTAATTATTTGAATATTAATGGTTTATATTTTAATAGAAATGCCTTTTATAAAAGTGATTGTGTGCTTAATATCTTAAAAAGCCTTCAGCCAGACTTAATAATTCTCGCAGGTTTCCTTTGGAAAATACCCGAGAATTTAATCAAAAACTATCCAAATAAAATTATAAATATTCACCCAGCATTGCTTCCTAAATATGGCGGTAAAGGCATGTACGGAAATCATGTACATGCAACCATAAAACAAAACCAAGAAACCGAAACCGGAATTACGATTCATTACGTCAATGAAAATTATGATGAAGGAGCTATAATTCATCAGTCAAAGACTGAAGTATTGCCCGAGGATAGTGTTTCTGATATCGCACAAAAAGTGCAACAACTTGAGTATAAACATTTTCCTTTGGTAATTGAGAAATTATTATCCTCGCCCGATATCGCTTAATTCGATATCGACCCCTCTGAAGGAGAGGTAAAAGCTAGTTTTGATTTACCTTTGTAATAATGGCAAAAAAAGCAAAATTTTATACCGTCTGGAAAGGCAAAAAACCTGGTGTTTATGATACTTGGGCAGCTTGCAAAGCAGCTATACAAGGGTTTAAAGGTGCTGAATACAAATCATTTGCCACTTTTGAAATTGCCAAAAAAGCTTACAATGGCAGTTATGAGGAATACAAAGGCAAAAAAAAAGGAGTACCTACACTTACTCAAGAACAACTACTTAAAATTGGGCAACCCAATTATCACTCTATTTCTGTTGATGCTGCGTCAAGTGGTAACCCAGGAATTATGGAATACCAAGGGGTTGATACAAAAACTCAAAAAAAACTTTTCAAACAAGGCCCTTTTTTAGAAGGCACGAATAATATAGGGGAATTTTTAGCACTTGTTCATGGATTAGCTTACCTCAAAGAACGTAAAAGTGATCGAATTATTTATACCGATTCTCGAACTGCTATGAGTTGGGTGCGGAAGAAAAACTGTAATACCAAATTGGTTGAATCCGCGAAAAACAAAACCCTATTTAATCTGATTCGTCGCGCTATTGATTGGTTAAAAAAGAATTCTTACAATACTCCTATTGTGAAATGGGAGACAAAGGCTTGGGGTGAAATTCCTGCTGATTTTGGGCGAAAGTAAAAAAGGCAGCCTGATTTTGTATCAGGCTGCCTTTAATCGTAATAAACACTTAGCAAATTTATTCTTCTACGATAAATTCAGATCTTCGATTCAGTTCATGTTGCGCTTCTGTGCAATTCATAGCCCCTTCTGAAATATTACCACAGTC
>ENA-ORXR01000340-ORXR01000340.1-marine-metagenome-genome-assembly--contig:-NODE-340-length-68133-cov-3.911720_pt1 | contig 68133 bp, 67 predicted proteins | sample MGYA00237866_ERZ511479 | MGnify/ENA metagenome assembly ERZ511479 | reverse complement strand
ACCACGACGGGCCGCGCTGCCACTTTGTCTCGAACGTCGACGGCGCGGATATCGCAGACACATTGCGCGGGCTGGAGGCGACAACAACGCTGGTGATCGTCGCCTCCAAAACCTTCACCACGATCGAGACGATGACCAATGCCCGCACCGCGCGCGCGTGGATGCGCGACCACGGCGGCGATCCGGCTGCCCAATTCGCAGCCCTCAGCAGCGCACCGGACAAGACAGCAGCCTTCGGGATCGACCCCGCGCATGTGTTCGGCTTCGAGGATTGGGTCGGCGGGCGGTATTCCCTCTGGGGACCGATCGGCCTGTCGCTGATGATCGCCATCGGCGCACCCGCCTTCGATGCCTTTCTGCGCGGCGCACAGGCGATGGACAGGCATTTTTGCGCCGCAGAGCTGCATGAAAACCTGCCCGTTTTGCTGGCGATGGTGGGTATCTGGCACAACCAGATCTGCGGCCATGCCACCCGCGCCGTCCTTCCCTACGACGAGCGGCTGGGCCTTTTGCCTGCCTACCTCCAGCAGCTCGAAATGGAATCGAACGGCAAGGGCGTGCAGCGCGACGGCACGACCAGTCCGCGCCACACCGGCCCCGTGGTCTGGGGGGCGGCAGGCACCAACGGGCAGCACGCCTTCTACCAGCTTATCCATCAGGGCACGCGCATCATCCCGTGCGAATTCCTGCTGGCAGCGACAGGCCATGAGGCTGATCTGGCGCATCATCACCAGCTTCTTGTCGCCAATTGTCTGGCCCAGTCACAGGCCCTGATGCAGGGGCGCACGCTGGACGCCGCCCGCGACATTGCCCGCGCAAAAGGCTTCACAGGTGACGCGCTTGAACAGCAGGCGCGCCACCGCGTCTTTGCCGGCAATCGCCCCTCCACGACATTGCTCTACCCGCAGCTTGATCCGTTCACACTGGGCCAGATCATCGCACTCTACGAACACCGCGTCTTTGTCGAAGGCGTCGTGCTCGACATCATCTCGTTCGACCAGTGGGGCGTGGAGCTTGGAAAGGAACTCGCCACCTCGCTCCAACCCGTGATCGACGGCACCCAAAGCACCGATACGCAGGATCCCTCAACCGCCCGTCTGGTAGACTTTATTCACCGCCACCGCGACTAGCCCTGTTTCTTCTGACGAAAAATACTCCGGGGAATCCCTGCGCCCCCCGGGGCGCGGGGATGGGGCAGCGCCCCGCACGCCGCAGCCCCGCTCACATCATGTCGGGTTCGTGCCCCACACGGTTGGCCAGCCGCGCCACCGTCAGCCCCTGCACGATGATCGAAAAAATCACGACGACATAGGTACAGGTCAGGATCAACGGCTTCCATTCCCCGTCGGGCAGCGACAACGCCAGCGCCACGGATATCCCGCCCTTCAGCCCGCCCCATGTCATAATCGGCACGACGCCGGTGTTGAAACTGCGAAAGGGGCGCAGCAGGGTAACAGGCACATAGACCGCGATCAGCCGTGCCAGCAGCGCCAGTGCAATCGCCGCCACGCCGGTCAGCAGCATATCCCCGTCGAATGCGATGGCGAAAACCTCGAACCCGATCAGCAGGAACAGAACCGCGTTCAAAATCTCGTCGACCAGCTCCCAAAAGCCGGCGACATAGGTGCGCGTCTGCTCGGACATGCCCTGCGACGTGCCCACATCGCCAATCAGCAACCCCGCACAGACCGCCATAATCGGGGCCGAGACATGCAACCAGACGGCCAACTCGTACCCGCCAAAGGCCAGACCCAGCGTCAACAGCACCTCCAGCGGATAATCGTCGATCCGCCGCATCACCCGAAACGTGAGCCAGCCCAGCACAAGGCCCAGAACGGCCCCGCCCACTGCCTCTTGAAAAAACAAAATGGCCGCACCGACCAGCGGACCGCCCGCCGTTGCATGCGCATCGCCCTGCGGAAAAGCCAGACCAACCAGCACCAGAAACACGACATAGCCGACACCGTCGTTGAACAGGCTCTCGCCCGCGATCTTTGTCTCCAGCGCCTTTGGTAAATTCGCCTCGCGCAGGACACCCAGCACCGCCACCGGGTCGGTGGGCGAAATCAGCGCCCCGAACACCAGCGCCACCAGCAAAGGCATGCCTGTCAGCCACGAAAACCCGATGCCCACCACCAACGTCGACAGGGCAATCCCCAGCGTGGCCATCAAGAACACGACCCGCCATTGCGCGCGCAAATCCCCCAGCTTGACGTGCAGCGCGCCGGCAAACAGCAACAGGCCCAGCATGCCCTCCAGCAGCGCCTCCGAAAAATCAATCCCCGTCACGATCCCGCGCACCGTATCCGCGATACCAAGAGCAGGCAGCATGGCATCGAGCCCCAGCAGTACAAAGGACGCGAGCAACGACACCACAAGGATCCCGATTGCCGACGGCAGGCGCAAAAACAGATGGTTCACCGCCCCAAAGCCCCCGGCAAGCACGATCAGAAGGGAGGTGATTTGCAGAAAAGTCATGGCGAAGGCTCCAACACAGGCAGGCCTATGTGGTCGCACGCCAGACAGGGCGGTGCAACAGCCGGTCAGGATCTACAGGTCAGGATCAGCAGGGCGGAAATGGCTGGAGCGGGTAACGAGAATCGAACTCGTAACTAAAGCTTGGGAAGCTGCCGTGATACCTTTTCACCATACCCGCGCGCCAGTGGGAGAGGGAGTAAGCCGCGCGCCGTGCTGCGTCAAGTGGATTTGGTGGCGGTGACATAGTTGATCTGTGCGGGCAGGCGGGTGCCGTCGGCGTCGCTGAACGGCTCCAGCCGCGCGACCAGCGCCTCCAGCAGCAGCTCTTTTTGCGCAGGCTCTGCATTATGGTGGGTCAGCGCCATATGGGCGGGGCCGATCCGGCACATGGTCTGGGCAAGGGCCAGCGGGCCGTCCGGCATGTGCAACGTCTCCTCGACGACATCGGTTCGTGCGTCCAGTCCGGCCGCCAGCAAAATCCCCTCGACCCGCGTAACGTCGCGAAAGGCAAACGGGCCGGGGCCGTCAGGATCGGATCGCGGCACGGGGCCGATGATCTGGCGCGCGACCTGTGCGGGCAGGGTGAAAAACGGGTTCTGGTCAATCGCCCCCCACGCGGAAAAACACAAACGCCCGTCGCGGCGCAGCGCCGTCGCCATGTTTGCGAACGCAGCCACGCTGTCATCGAAAAACATCACCCCGAACCGCGACACGATCCTGTCGGCGCTGTCGGCCACAAAGGCATGGGTTTGCGCGTCCGCCGCAAGGAAGGCGGCGTTGGTCTGGGCCAGCGCGCGCGCCTGTGCCGCCTCCAGCAGGGTGGTCGAGATGTCGATGCCGGTGACATGGCCTGTCTCGCCGATGGTGCGCGCGACGGCCAGCGTACTTGTGCCCGCACCGCACCCGATGTCGAGCACGCTGTGGCCCGTTTCGAGCTGTGCGCGGGTCAGCGTTCCGTCCAGAACCCCCGCCAGCGTGGCATCCATCGCGGCGCGCTGGTCAACCCAGATCCGGCCCGCGCTGTCGGTCCAGAAATCGCGCTGGTCGGCGTTCTTTTCCGTCATCCGCGGCGCCTGCGCCGGCCGCCGCCCTCACCACCGCTGCCGCCGGTGTTGAACGTGGCGGTGGGCAGGGTGACGATGGAATTGAGGATCGTAAACGGCTCCACCGCGTTGGGCATGGCCGAGGCATTCACGAAATGCTCCTGAAAGCGCGGCTCGATCGCTGTCTCGATCTTGTGGATTTTGCGCACGGTTTCCTCGATTTCCAGGCGCGCCTCACGGTTCAGCAGGGCAATCCGTGCACCTGTGCCTGCCGCATTGCCCGCCGACGTGACCTTGTCCAGCGGCGCGTCGGGGATCATGCCCAGCACCATCGCGTGTTTGGTCGAGATATGCGCGCCAAAGGCACCCGCCAGCACGACACGGTCAACGGTGTCGACGCCGAACTTGTCCATCAGCAGGCGCGCCCCCGAATAAAGCGCGGCCTTGGCCATTTGAATTTCGCGAATATCGCGGTTGGTGACCGTAATTCTGGGGCCGCCCGCCGCTGTGCCGTCATGGACCAGATAGCTGTTGGTCCGCCCGTCGGCAAAAACCGCCGCACTGCCGGTCTGCGCGGCGGTGCCGATCAGACCGGGGGCATCGACGATGCCGTGAATGCGCATCTCTGCCACCATCTCGATGATGCCGGAGCCGCAGATGCCGGTCACGCCGGTCTGCGCAATGGCCGCGTCAAACCCGTCTTCGTCCGACCACAGGTCACAGCCGATGACCTTGAAGCGCGCCAGTTTGGTGTCGGGGTCGATCTCGACCCGCTCGATCGCGCCCGGGGCCGCGCGCTGGCCGCTGCTGATTTGCGCGCCCTCAAAGGCAGGACCGGTGGGCGAGGAACACGCCAGCACTTTTTCGCGGTTGCCCAGCAGGATTTCCGCATTGGTGCCCACGTCCACGATCAGCACAAGGTCCTCGGAGGTGTCTGGGTGTTCGGACAGCGCCACGGCGGCTGCGTCCGCGCCTACATGCCCCGCGATGCACGGCAGCATGTAGACCCGCGCGCTCTCATGGATATTGAGGTCCAGATCGTCAGCGCGCAGGCGCATCGCATTGGAGGTGGCCAGCGCGAAAGGCGCCTGTCCCAGCTCGAACGGGTCGATGCCCAGAAACAGATGGTGCATGACGGGGTTGCACACAAACACCGCATCCACGATCAGCTGTTTGTCGATATGCGCCTCGGTCGCGAGCTGTGTGAACAGCGCGCACATGCCCTCGCGTACGGCCAGCGTCATTTCCTGCGCGCCACTGGCATTCATCATCGAATAGCTGACGCGGCTCATCAAATCCTCGCCAAACCGGATCTGCGGGTTCATCACCCCAGACGAGGCGACGACCTCTCCGGTTTGCAGATCGCACAGATGCGCCGCGATGGTCGTCGAGCCGAGATCGACCGCCACACCGTAGATCGTCCCGTCATAAAAGCCCGGCCAGATGTGCATGATCCGCGGCTTGTTCTCGTCGTCGCCCAGATGCACGGCCACGGTGACCTTCCACGCGCCCTTGCGCAGGACCGGCTGCATGACGTGCAGGATGTGCAGATCGGCGCGCACCTCGTCGAGCTGCCACTGCTCGGCCAGCGCCGATTGCAGCCGCTCCAGATCGCCCGAGGGGTCGTGCATGTCCGGCTCTGCCACCTCGACGTAATAGAGTTTGGTCGAGGGGTTGAGGATGATGTCGCGGACCTCGGCGCGTTTGCGCACGACCTGTTTGTGGACCTGACTTTCGGCGGGCACGTCGATGATCACATCCTTGAGCACGGTTGCCTGACAGCCCAGACGGCGGCCCTGTTTCAGCCCGCGCTTGTCGTCATAGCGTTCCTCGACGCTGTTCCATTCGGACAGCGCGCCGTCCTCGACGGTGACGCCGTGTTTGGAGAATTCGCCGTAACCCGGTGTGATCTGGCACTTCGAGCAGATGCCCCGCCCGCCGCAGACCGAATCGAGATCGACGCCCAGCTGCCGCGCCGCCGTCAGGACCGGCGTGCCCACAGCAAAGCGTCCGCGCTTGCCCGAGGGGGTGAAAATAACCAGTGGATCGTCGCTCATAGCCGGGGCTCCGCAGATGTGTTTCACCGCACCATAGAGATCGCGCGGCGGGGGGGAAGTCCACGCGCGTCATAAAACTGCTTTCATGCGGCATGGCGGGGAGACGGGGCCAGCCCCCTTGGCGCTGCGCGCCAATTCCCCCGGAGTATTTCGGGTCAGGACAAATAGGGTTTGTCGTTTTTAAGCAGCGTCAGCTTTTGGAAGAGGTGTCAGCTTTTGGGAGGTGTCAGCTTTGGCGGCGGGCGTGGAAAATGAAGCCCAGAAAATTCAACAGGATCTGGGCGGCGAGGATCTGGGTGCTGCCGCTGGGGTCATAGTCGGGCGCGACCTCGACCAGATCCATCCCGACGACATCGTAGCGGTTGGCTGTGGCCTGCAACAGCTCCAGCACTTCGTAATAGAGGAACCCGCCGTGGGACGGTGTGCCGGTGCCGGGCGCGATGGAGGGGCAGAAGGCATCAATGTCGAGAGTGACATAGACCCGCGCGCCCTGCGGGATATGCGCCAGGATACCGCTGGTGCCCATTTTGCGCGCCTGCCGCACGCTGATGATGTCGCTGCCCAAGGCGCGGGCATCGGCGTAGCCCTCCCGGGCGGTGGAGCTGACGTTGCGGATGCCGACCTGTGTCAGGCCGCTGACATGCGGTTGCTCGGCCGCACGGCGCATGGGGTTGCCGTGACCGTGGCGCACGCCGTGGCGGACGTCGACGAAATCAAGATGCGCGTCAATCTGGAGGATGTGAATGTCATCGTGCCCGTCAAAGGCCCGAATGCACGGGATGTTGACCGAATGATCGCCACCAATGACCACGGGCAGGGCAGCGGCCTCGAGCGCGGCGCGCACACCTGCCTCGATATTGGCATGGCTTGCCTCGGTATCGGTGTGGATGATATCAGCGTCGCCCATGTCCACGATATTCACGTCCCCCGGCAGATAGGTGGCGTCGTCCTCGTGATCATAGGCGCCGGCATGGCCGAAGCTGAACAGGGTCGAGGCCTCGCGCACCGCGCGTGGACCAAAGCGCGCGCCGCTGCGGTATTGTGTCCCTGCATCATAGGGCGCGCCCAATATCGCCACATCGGCGTCCAGCTTTGCCCAGTCGCCCTCGTAGGGGCGCTTTGCGAAGGTTGCGATGCCGACAAAGGGCAGATCAAGCCTGCCGCCGTCATAGCCGTGTGTGCGCATGTTCCCTCCGGTCTGTTTACCCCAGCTTTGGCCAAGGGCGCCGCGATTGCAAGAGATGCGCACACAGCCCTTTCCAATCGCGCCCATCCGTGAGACATGGATGTGCCAAATGATCCCGTTCGCATTGGAGCTGATTATGGAGATTCGTGAGGCCCTGACCTTTGATGATGTGCTGCTGGTTCCGGCGGCTTCCTCGGTCCTGCCCAGCACTGCTGACACCCGCACCCGCGTGACGCAATCCATCGCACTGAATATCCCGCTGCTCAGCTCGGCGATGGATACGGTGACCGAAGGGCGCATGGCGATCGCGATGGCGCAGGCGGGCGGCATGGGCGTCGTGCACCGCAATCTCGACATCGAGGCACAGGCCCGCGAGATCCGCCGCGTCAAACGCTTTGAGAGCGGGATCGTCTATAATCCCATCACATTGCGCGCCGATCAGACACTTGCCGATGCCAAGGCGCTGCAAGAGCGCTATCGCGTGACCGGATTTCCTGTGGTGGACGCGCAGGGGCGCGTCGTGGGGATCGTGACCAACCGCGACATGCGCTTTGCCACCGCTGATGACACGCCCGTGCATCTGATGATGAGCAGTGACAATCTGGCCATCCTGCACGAGCCTGCCGACCGCGACGAGGCGATCAGCCTGATGAAGGCGCGGCGGATCGAAAAGCTGCTGGTCACCGACGGGCAGGGCAAGCTGACGGGTCTGCTCACGCTCAAGGACACCGAGCAGGCCGTGCTGAATCCCACCGCCTGCAAGGACACGCTGGGCCGTTTGCGGGTTGCCGCGGCCACGACAACGGGTGACGCGGGGTTTGAACGCTCGCAGGCGCTGGTGGATGCAGGGGTCGACATGATCGTGATCGACACGGCGCATGGCCATTCCGAAGGGGTCGCGATTGCCGTCGAGCGCGCGAAAAAGCTCAGCAACGAGGTGCAGGTTGTGGCCGGCAATGTCGCCACAGGCGAGGCCACGCGCGCGCTGATCGGCGCGGGCGCGGATGCGGTAAAGGTCGGGATCGGACCCGGCTCCATCTGTACCACGCGCATGGTAGCGGGCGTGGGCGTGCCGCAGCTGACCGCGATCATGGACTGTGCAAAAGCGGCAGGCGACACGCCTGTTATTGCGGATGGCGGCATCAAATTCTCGGGCGATTTCGCCAAGGCGATCGCGGCGGGGGCCTCTTGTGCCATGGTCGGCTCGATGATTGCGGGCACGGACGAATCCCCCGGCGAAGTTATTTTATATCAAGGGCGTAGCTTCAAAAGCTACCGGGGAATGGGCTCGCTTGGTGCGATGGCCAGCGGGTCGGCGGACCGGTATTTCCAGAAAGACGCCGCCAGTGACAAACTGGTGCCGGAAGGGATCGAAGGGCAGGTCGCCTACAAAGGGTCCGCCGCGACAGTTGTGCACCAGATGGTCGGCGGTCTGCGCGCGGCGATGGGCTATACCGGCTGCGCAACGGTTGAAGAAATGCGCACACAGTGCAATTTCGTCAAGATCACCGGCGCGGGCCTGAAAGAAAGCCATGTGCATGATGTCCAGATCACCCGCGAGTCGCCCAATTACCGGATCGGCTGAACGATGACACCTGCCGCACGGGTCGCTGCCGCCATCGAAATTCTGGACATGATCGGGGACGGATTGCCCGCCGAGCAAGTGCTGACGCGTTGGGGTCGGGGCAACCGGTTTGCAGGCTCCAAGGACCGCGCGGCGATCCGCGATCATGTCTTTGACGTGCTGCGGCGCAAACGCAGTGTGGCGTGGCTTGGCCGTGCGGCGACGGGGCGTGGCCTGATGATCGGTTTGCTGCGCGCGCAAGGGATCGCACCACAGACACTGTTTACTGGCGAAGGGCACGCCCCGCCGCCTCTGGCCGAGTACGAGAGCGCGGCCCCCGAGGGGGAGATGCCGGAGGCGGAGGCATGGAACCTCCCCGACTGGCTGATCGCGCGCTTCAAGGCCGGGCTGGGTGAGGGCGCGGTTCAAACTGCGCGACTGCTGCAAGACCGCGCACCAGTTACGCTGCGCATAAATACAGCAAAAACAAATGTCTCTGACGCGATGCTCATGTTGACAGATGCAGGTGTCATCGCTGAGGCCAACCCCCTTAGCCCCACCGCAGTAAGCGTGGTTGAAGGGAGCCGACGCATCCGCAACGCGCCCGCCTACACCGAGGGGTTCGTGGAATTGCAAGATGCCAGCAGTCAGGCCGTGGTCGATGCGCTGCCGGCGGGCGGGCGTGTGCTGGACTATTGCGCGGGCGGCGGGGGCAAGGCGCTGGCGCTGGCCGCACAGAACCGCACGGCGGTTTTCGCCCACGACATCGACCCCGCCCGCATGCGTGATCTGCCCCTGCGCGAGGCCCGCGCCGGCGTCGAGATTACGCAACTGGGCACCAGCGATCTGGCGCGCAACGGCCCGTATGATCTGGTGCTGGTGGATGCGCCTTGTTCGGGCAGCGGATCATGGCGCCGCGCGCCCGAGGCAAAGTGGCAATTGACCCCTGAAAAATTGGCCCAAACCCTTGCTGTGCAAGACGAAATTCTGGATCACGCCGCAACGTTGGTCCAGCAGGGCGGGACGCTGGTTTATGCGACTTGTTCGGTCCTGACGGAGGAAAATACTCAACGGGTTGCGGATTTTGTTCACCGTCACCCGACCTGGCACTGTGTGTGGCAAAAAACCTTTGACGTCAGCGCCCTTGGGGACGGTTTTTACACCGCGCACTTGACGCAAGGGGAATAATCTCCAAAATTCAACCTATGCGGGCTTCCTTACCGCTTTTGTCCGGCGGTTAATCCAGAATTAACCCTTGCGGGCAAGAGTACCTATAGGATTCGGGCAAATCGCCTGATGTCGCTGGAAAGGGAGCCATGCAAAATATTATGAGCACGCATTTCATGGACAGGCTGACCGATATTGCGCCACTGCGGCTTGCCGTTCTGGCAGGGCTTGCTGTTTTGCTGGGCGTCTCGGCATGGATGCTCCCCGACGCTGGTGCACAACGGATTTCGGCTGCTGTGGCCTTTGCGCTTGTCTCGGTGCTGGCGGTTCTGGGTGGTTTGCGATTGGTGCATCGCGTCGCAAAGGGGCAAAGCCATAAATCAGTCGCGCATTTTATTACAAAAGACAGCGCGCCCAGCTTTGTCGCGGGGGAAGACGGTAGGATTTATACTGCCAACCCTGCGGCGGGTCGGTGTTTTGGCACCGGCCCCTACACAACGCTCGCGGCACTTCTCGAGGACCGGATGAGCAATCCGGGCGCTATTTTATTCCGGCTTCTGGCGCGGGCGCAGGCCAGTGGTGCCGCCCGCGAAGAAGTTGTGACCAACACCGGTCAGCTGTTGCTTGCCGTGCATGCTATTGGACCGGACCGGTTCGCCTGGCGGATCGAGCCACAGAACACACAGGCGTCAGGCCAGCTGCCCAGCGATAGCCGCATCCTGCCCATGTTGATGGTGGGGCGGAGCGGTGCAATTTTATCCATGAACCACGCGGCGCGACAGTTTATTGGCGCGCGGGGGAAATCTCTCGACAGTGTTTTTGCAGAACAGGTTGTCGTGCCCGGGACTGTGATGCAGGTCTCTACCACCTCTGGCAATCAGTCTGCGCTGATCGCACAGACGGATGCGGGGGCAGGGCGCCGCGCGCTTTATCTGCTGCCGCCTCCTGATACCACGGACAGCACTACGGCCCCCGACTGGCAGGTGTTTCAGGACATGCCGATCCCGATGATAAAAATCGCGCCCGACGGCACGGTTCAGGCTTTTAACAAACGGGCCTCGAAACTGATCGGTGTCGTGCTGAACGAGGGCGCGCATCTGTCGGCCCTGATGGAAGGACTGGGCAGATCCGTCTCTGACTGGCTGGAAGACACGCTGGCCGGCAGGCTGGCACAGAAATCCGAATTCCTGCGCCTTACCCGTGGCGATCGTGAAGCGTTTGTTCAGGTTACGCTCAACCGGATCGAGGAAGACGGCGCACCTGCACTGGTCGCTGTTTTGCATGATGCGACAGAACTGAAATCACTCGAGGCACAATTTGTTCAGAGCCAGAAAATGCAGGCAATTGGACAGCTTGCAGGCGGGGTTGCGCATGATTTCAACAACCTTCTGACAGCCATATCGGGACATTGCGATTTGCTGCTTTTGCGCCACGATCAGGGTGACAGTGATTACAGCGACCTCATTCAAATTAACCAGAATGCCAACCGTGCTGCTGCACTGGTTGGGCAATTGCTGGCGTTTTCGCGCAAACAGACCTTGCGCCCCGAGACGTTGGATATGCGTGATACATTGGCCGATCTGACCCATTTGCTGAACCGTCTTGTGGGGGAGAAAGTGACCCTGACGCTCAGCCACTCTCCCGTTCTGCAACCCATTCGGGCAGATAAGCGGCAGCTGGAACAAGTGCTCATGAATCTTGTGGTGAACGCCCGCGATGCAATGCCGTCAGGTGGGGAAATTCGTATCACAACCGAATGCACCAGTCTGGAAGTGCCGTTGCACCGCGATCAGGTGACGATGCCTGCCGGGGAATACCTGACAATTCAAGTTAGCGACGACGGCACGGGTATCGCGAGTGACAAGCTTCAAAAAGTGTTTGAACCTTTTTTCACCACAAAACGTACGGGCGAGGGGACCGGCCTTGGCCTGTCCACAGCTTATGGCATTATCAAACAAACGGGGGGCTATATCTTTGTCGACAGCACCGAAGGGGTCGGAACCTGTTTCAGCTTGTATTTCCCCGTGCTGGCCCAGCCCGCTCAGATCGCTGCGCCAAAAACGAAAGAGGCATTCGCCGAATTGCAAAATGCGCCAAACGGGGGCGTGATCTTGTTGGTAGAGGACGAAGCGCCAGTAAGGGCTTTTGCCAGCCGCGCCCTAAGGCTGCGCGGGTTCACGGTGCTTGAGGCAGACAGCGCAGAGGCTGCGCTAGAAACGCTCGAGGATGAAGACCTGAAAATCGACGTCTTTGTAACGGATGTCGTTATGCCGGGCATGGACGGTCCCAGCTGGGTACGAGAAGCGTTAAAGGTCAGACCGGGCGTTCGGGTTGTCTTTGTCTCCGGCTATGCAGAAGACAGTTTGGGCGAGGCGCAAAAGAAAATTCCGAACTCCGTTTTCCTCCCCAAACCATTTTCACTGAGTGACTTGACCGAAACTGTTAATAATCAAATCCATTGAGCGCAGATTAAACTACCCCTCCGCGATGCTGTCATAAAGCGCAAACTCCTCACTGAATTTACGCCGGAACCGCGCTTCGACATCAGAAGAAAGAGAAACTTCGAGTGTCGGCGACACATTTTCCCGCGCCAGATCCAGCTTAACCTCAAGACGTTCCTCAAGAAAATTTTGCAACTTGGCCTGATCCTCATAGGCAAACAAATGGGTTACGCCCGTGCCGTTAGGCTGACGTTCGAGGAATTTCATCTGGCTTCCGACCTCTGCAAATGCGGGCCGCTTTCCTTTCATATATGCCAGCACAAATTCGTCAAAACTGATTCCATATGTGTTGTTCGGGCGGTCCTTCATAAAAGGGCGCTGCCGATAGCGATACCAGCTGCTCAGCCAGCTGACCGGGTGCCGCATCACCGCCATCAGCTCCATCTCTGCGTCGCACACATTTAAAAACATCGGCCTGATGAATCGGTTATAGCGATAGACCGGCGCATGTTTCAAAAGCGGCGGATCAGCAATTACCAAATCCGCGCGCGGGGCAAGGGCAGTCTGGTACGCTGTCGTACCCGTTTTGGGGACCGAGAGAAACGCAAGACGTTCCTTAAAGAAAACAAGCATTTAGAACTCCATTTCACCGTATCTTACAGATGCGGGCGATCATAAACAACTTCTTAACCAATCCTGTCGCAAAGTAGATATAGAAAAAACAGATTGAAGTGTTCTCATTTTACCCCCATAAGAACATTAAGCGAACACAACGGTTTGACCACGGCAGCGATTGAAGGTGCCGCGCCCCTGTGACAATAAAGGACGAACAAAAATGGCAACGGCAGATCTTTTGAATATGGATAAGAAATCGGCAGACAAGCAAAAGGCGCTCGACAGCGCACTGGCGCAGATTGAACGGCAATTCGGCAAAGGCTCGATCATGAAGCTTGGCGCCGAGGGAGCCATCCAAGACATCAGCGCATCTTCTACCGGATCGCTGGGGCTTGATATTGCGCTTGGCATTGGCGGTTTGCCGATGGGCCGTATCATCGAGATTTATGGCCCTGAATCATCGGGTAAAACCACGCTGACCCTGCACTGTGTTGCCGAACAGCAAAAGGCAGGCGGCGTTTGTGCGTTCGTGGATGCAGAACATGCGCTGGACCCGCAATATGCGCGCAAACTTGGTGTCGACATTGACGAGTTGCTGATTTCGCAACCCGATACGGGTGAACAGGCGCTCGAGATTACAGATACATTAGTGCGGTCCGGCGCCGTGAACATGGTGATTGTCGATTCGGTTGCAGCCCTGACACCGAAATCGGAGCTTGAAGGAGAAATGGGCGATAGCTCGGTTGGCGTGCAGGCCCGTTTGATGAGTAAGGCCATGCGCAAGCTGACAGGGTCGATCTCGCGTTCCAACTGTATGGTCATTTTCATCAACCAGATCAGAATGAAAATCGGTGTGATGTTCGGCTCGCCGGAGACGACAACAGGGGGCAATGCGCTTAAATTCTATTCCTCTGTACGTCTTGATATCCGCCGTATCGGATCGCTCAAGGATCGCGACGAAGTCGTTGGCAACCAGACCCGTGTAAAAGTTGTGAAGAACAAGGTGGCCGCGCCCTTCAAACAGGTTGAATTCGACATCATGTATGGCGAAGGCATCTCGAAGATGGGAGAGCTTTTGGACATGGGGGTCAAGGCAGGTATCGTCGACAAATCCGGCAGCTGGTTCTCATACGGGGATGAACGGATCGGACAGGGACGTGAAAATGCCAAGACCTTCCTGCGTGAACATGAAGCTATGGCATTCGAGATCGAGGATAAAATCCGCGCAGCGCATGGGCTGGATTTTGACGGATCTGAAAATTCTGATGACCCTGATATTCTGGACGATTAACGCCAGACACCACTCAACATGAAACTCTTGGGCGTGCACTGATAAGTGCGCGCCCTTTTTTCAGGGTGGCTGTGGACAGGACAAGGTGCCAGCGTTATCTCAATTCCATCTGCTGCGCGCCCCAAAGGATGACCAATATGCAAACGCTCAACGAGATTCGCTCAACTTTTCTGCAGTATTTTGGCGATGCCGGGCACGCAATTGTTCCGTCCAGCTCTTTGGTACCGCGCAACGACCCAACCTTGATGTTCACCGCAGCAGGCATGGTCCAGTTCAAGAACCTGTTTACGGGTGTCGAAACGCGTGACTATACCCGCGCGACCACAGCGCAGAAATGCGTCCGCGCTGGGGGCAAACACAACGATCTGGACAACGTCGGATATACAGCGCGCCACCACACCTTTTTTGAAATGCTTGGTAACTTCAGCTTCGGCGATTACTTCAAAGAGGACGCCATTCCGCTCGCGTGGGATTTGCTGACGAAAGGTTTCGGCATTGACGCCTCGAAACTATTGGTCACCGTATACCACACCGATGAAGAAGCCGTTGAAATCTGGAAAAAACATGCGGGACTTGGCGATGACCGCATTATCCGCATCGCCACGGACGACAATTTCTGGTCGGCAGGCCCGACAGGCCCCTGCGGCCCTTGCACTGAAATCTTCTATGACCACGGCGATCACATCTGGGGCGGCCCTCCCGGCTCTCCGGAGGAGGACGGTGACAGGTTTGTCGAAATCTGGAACCTCGTGTTCATGCAATATGAACAGTTCGAGGATGGGACGCGCCGCGATTTGCCCAATAAATCCATCGACACCGGCATGGGGATTGAACGGGTTGCGGCCCTTTTGCAGGGAACGAATGACAATTACGCAACGGACCTGATGCGCAGCCTGATCGAGGCTTCGGCAAATGCGACCAGCAGTGATCCCGACGGCGCCGCGAAAACCCATCACCGCGTGATTGCCGACCACCTGCGCTCGACCTCGTTCCTGATGGCCGATGGTGTGATGCCGGGCAATGACGGGCGGGGCTATGTTTTGCGCCGGATCATGCGCCGCGCCATGCGCCACGCCCATCTGTTAGGTGCGAAAGACCCTTTGATGCACCGTCTGGTGCCCGCGCTGGTTGCCCAGATGGGACAGGCCTATCCAGAGTTGGGGCAGGCGCAATCCATGATCGAACAAACGCTGCTTCAGGAAGAAACCCGGTTCCGCCAGACGCTCGATCGCGGGCTGAAACTGCTGGATGAGGAAGTGCGCGCGCTGCCCGACGGTGCCAATCTCCCGGGTGCGGCGGCGTTCAAACTCTATGACACTTACGGGTTCCCCCTTGATCTGACGCAAGACGCCTTGCGCGAACAAAACCGCAGTGTCGATACCGACGGCTTTGATGCCGCAATGGCCGCGCAAAAAGCAAAGGCCCGTGCCGCGTGGTCCGGATCAGGTGAGGCGGCGGATGCCGCTATCTGGTTTGATGTTGCCGATCAACATGGCGTGACCGATTTTCTCGGATATGACACCGAAACCGCTGAGGGGAAGATCTGCGCAGTGGTTCAGGATGGCACCGCGATTGACGCAGCAAACGCAGACGACCAGATCCAGATCGCGCTGAACCAGACGCCGTTTTATGCAGAAAGTGGCGGACAGGTTGGTGACACAGGGTTGCTGCAAACCGATACGGGCACGGCACGCATCACCGATACCCGCAAGGCCGCAGGCGTGTTTATCCATTTTGCGACCGTTGAAAAAGGCAGCATTCGCAACGGACAATCTGCCGTTCTTAATGTGGATCACGACCGCCGCACTGCGATCCGCGCGAACCATTCTGCCACCCACCTGCTGCATGAGGCGCTGCGCGACGCATTGGGGGAGCATGTTGCGCAGCGTGGCTCGCTCAATGCGCCAGACCGCCTGCGATTTGACTTTAGCCATAACGAGGCGGTCAGCACCACCGATATGATGCGCGTCGAGCACGATGTGAACCGCTTTATCCGTCAGAACGCCACGGTCGAGACGCGCATCATGACGCCCGATGACGCCCGCGGTTTAGGGGCACAAGCGCTCTTTGGGGAGAAATACGGCGACGAGGTGCGCGTGGTCTCGATGGGTCACCAGCCTGCCAGTGGCAAAGGCACCGATGGCGACACCTATTCGCTTGAGCTGTGCGGCGGCACCCATGTGACCCGTACAGGTGATATCGGTGCCTTTGTCCTGCTGGGCGACAGTGCCAGCAGTGCAGGCGTGCGCAGGATCGAGGCGCTGACCGGCGAGGCGGCGCTGACCCATCTGCGTGCACAGGACACAATCCTGAACCAAACCGCACAAGAGCTGAAAACACCCCCGAACACAGTTGCAGAACGCGTCCGCACCCTGATGGATGAACGCCGCAGCCTCACAAACGAGGTCGCCCAATTGCGACGTGAGCTGGCGATGTCAGGCGGTGGAAATGCGCCCGAGGCCGATCAGGTCAACGGCATTACCTTCCACGCACAAGTCCTCAGCGGCGTCACGGGAAAAGACCTGCCAGCCCTTGTGGACGAGCACAAAATGCGCATCGGCTCGGGTGCTGTACTGCTGATCGCCGACACGGGCGGCAAGGCCGCCGTCGCCGCAGGCGTAACCGATGATCTCAAGGGCGGCCTCTCTGCCGTCGATATTCTCAAGGCCGCCGTCACAGAACTGGGCGGCAAAGGCGGCGGTGGCCGTCCCGATATGGCGCAGGGGGGCAGCCCGTCCGCCGACAATGCGGCCCAGGCCATCGAAGCCGCCAAATCTGTTTTGAAAGGATAATCCCATGCCCGCACTCTGGATCGCTCACGTCACTGTCACGGATGAAGAAGCTTATAAAAAATATGCGGCAGGTGCGACCGTCGCCATCGCAGAACATGGCGGCGTGTTCATCGCGCGCGGCGGCCGCTTTGTCCAGCTTGAAGGGCGCGAACGCCCGCGCAACGTCGTCGCCCGCTTTGCAGATGTTGAAACGGCTGAGCGCTGCTATCACTCGGCCGCCTATCAGGCTGCGCTTGAACACGCAAAAGACGCGTCCGAGCGTGAGTTGCTTATCGTCGAGACATCGGAATAACACGCAGCCTCTTCATTTTTCCAAATAAACTCACGCGGCGCAGCCGCACCGACACCCGCAAAAGAAAAGGCGCCCCTGATACAGGAGCGCCCTTTTCATTTTAAGACCGGACCCCTCAGGCCGATTTGGACATCCGCTTACGCTCATGCGGGTCAAGATAGCGCTTGCGCAGACGGATCGCATTCGGCGTCACTTCGACCAATTCGTCGTCGTCGATATAGGCAATTGCCTCTTCGAGGCTCAGCGTGATCGGCGTGGTCAGGCGCACGGCCTCATCCGTCCCCGAGGCGCGCACGTTGGTCAGCTGTTTGCCCTTCAGCGGGTTCACTTCCAGATCGTTTTCGCGGCTGTGCTCGCCGATGATCATCCCCTGATACACATCCGTCTGCGCCCCGATAAAGAAACGGCCGCGGTCTTCCAGCTTCCAGATCGCGTAAGAGACGGCAACGCCGTTCTCCATCGAGATCAGAACACCGGCACGGCGTCCGGGGATCGCCCCTTTGTGCGGGGCCCAATCGTGGAATACACGGTTCAGCACGCCGGTGCCGCGCGTGTCGGTCAGGAATTCACCGTGATAGCCGATCAACCCGCGTGAGGGGACATGCGCCACAATGCGCGTCTTGCCGGCACCAGCGGGCTTCATCTCGACCAGCTCGCCCTTGCGCACGCCGGTCAGCTTTTCGATCACAGCGCCGGAATATTCGTCATCGACGTCGATGGTCGCTTCCTCGATCGGCTCGTGGCGCACGCCGTCGATTTCCTGAAACAAGACCTGCGGGCGCGAAATGCTCAGCTCGAACCCCTCGCGGCGCATGTTCTCGATCAAAACACCCATCTGCAATTCGCCGCGGCCCGCAACCTCAAAGGCCTCGCCACCCGGCGTATCCGAGATTTTGATCGCCACGTTGCTTTCGGCTTCTTTGTGCAGACGCTCGCGGATCACGCGGGACTGTACTTTCTTTCCGTCGCGCCCGGCCAGCGGGCTGTCGTTGATGCCAAAGGTGACGGTAATTGTGGGCGGGTCGATGGGCTGTGCGGGGATCGCATCGACGACAGATTGTTCGGCCAATGTATCGGCCACGGTCGCCTTGGTCATGCCCGCGATCGAGACGATATCGCCGGCTTCTGCCAGATCAATCGCCGTCTGGTCAAGGCCACGGTAGGCAAGGATCTTGGTACAGCGGAAGTTCTCGATCAGTGTGCCGTCACGCGACATCGCCTTGATCGTCTGGCCGGCTTTCAGCGTGCCTGATTCCACACGGCCCGTCAGCAGGCGGCCCAGAAACGGATCACCTCCCAGCGTCGTCGCCAGCATCGTAAACGGCTTGTCCGTATCGGCAATCTGCGCCGGGGCAGGGACGTGGGACAGGATCAGCTCGAACAGCGCATCCAGATCCTTGCGCGGGCCGTCGAGTTCCATATCTGCCCAGCCCGAACGCCCCGAGGCGTACATGGTGGGGAAATCCAGCTGCTCGTCCGTGGCATCGAGGTTGGCGAACAGATCGAAACATTCGTCCAGCGCGCGGTCCGGCTCCCCGTCGGGTTTGTCGACCTTGTTGATCACAACGATGGGCTTCAGCCCCAGCTTCAGCGCCTTGGAGGTCACGAATTTGGTCTGCGGCATCGGCCCTTCGGCGGCATCCACCAACAGCACAACACCGTCCACCATCGACAGGATCCGCTCTACCTCACCGCCGAAATCGGCGTGGCCGGGGGTGTCGACGATGTTGATCCGCGTGCCTTTCCACTCGACCGAGGTCGGTTTGGCGAAAATGGTGATGCCGCGCTCGCGCTCCAGATCGTTGCTGTCCATCGCCCGTTCTGTCGTGGCCTGGTTTTCACGGTAGGTGCCGGATTGTTTCAAGAGTTCGTCCACCAGCGTCGTCTTGCCGTGGTCAACGTGGGCGATGATTGCGATGTTGCGCAGGTCCATGGGGAATACCTTGTTCAGGGAGTTGTGCGCGCTCTACCGTGCATCCGCAGCAAAGACCAGCAAAAAACCCGTCACAGGCCGCAAGGGTTAATGCGGTGTGGCGTCAGAGAACAGATGGATCACGGCAATGCCGCCGATGATCATCACCAGCCCGATGATCGCGGGCAGATCAAGGCGCTGGCCGAACACGGTCCAGCCGATCGTGGCGATAAACAGAATGCCAAGTCCGCTCCATAGTGCATAGACCACCCCGACCGGCATGCTGCGCAAGGTGATCGACAGCAGATAGAACGAGATGCCATAGGCCAGCACCACGATCACCGAGGGCACGAGGCGGGTAAACTGCTGGCTGGCCTGCAGCGCCGTGGTCCCGATGGTTTCGGCCAGCACGGCAAGGGCCAGTATCAGATAAACGGGCATGGGGCAGGGCCTTTCACAGCGGCAACTCCGCGGTTTCCTTGATTTCTTCCATAACGAAACTGGCTGACACATCGCTGAGCGGGACACGCGCGATCAACCGCTGGTACAGCCGGTCATAGCCCGCCATATCCGCCACCCGTGCGCGGATCAGATAATCCAGATCGCCGCTCATCCGGTAGACACCCTGAATTTCAGGCATGGATTTTGTCGCAGCCGAGAATTTTTGCAGCCAGTCGGGCGCATGGGCATTGGTGCGGATTTGCATGAACACGCTCAGACCCAGCCCCAGTTTGCCCGCGTCCAGCGTGGCGATGCGGCCTGTGATGATGCCCGCCTCCTCCAGTGTGCGCACGCGGCGCCAGCAGGCATTGCGCGACAGCCCTACCTGCGCCCCCAGCGAATCCAGCGACAGTGTCGCATCACGCTGCAAAGCGCCCAGTATTTTGCGGTCCAATGTGTCTATGTCACTCATATCCGCAGTATTGCGGGAAGCTGTCCCAAGATCAACGCAAACACGCCGCTCTTTGGGATAAACTTTGCCTGTCCGTTTGTTAGGATCGTGACAACATCAAAACAGGAGCCGACCATGATCAGCCGCATCTTCCTCGACCATCCCGCCAAAGTAGACGAGACATTTTTCGAGCATCTGGTCTTTGCCTCCGGCTTTGCGGGCAAGCTGTTTGTGGCAGGGGGGGCCGCGCTGGTGCATGCGCTGATCCCGTGTCTGTTCGAAAAAACAGCCAGCAAGATCATCGCGGATCTGTATCACAAGACCCACAACCGGGGCGCTTGAATGTGTCGCTGGGCCGCTTGGCAGGGCGCGCCGCTGTTCATTTCGGAAATCCTCAGCGCGCCGGAACACTCGCTGATCCATCAGTCGCGTGAGGCCGCAAAGTGTAAGACGGCAATCAATGCCGATGGTTTCGGGCTGGCGTGGTACGATCAGGCGCCGGTGCCGGGCCTGTACCGCGATGTCTATCCTGCGTGGTCCGACCCGAATTTGCGCAGCATTTCGCAGCAGGTTCGTGCGCGTCTGTTTCTGGCGCATGTGCGCGCCTCGACGGGGACGGCGACCAGCCGCAATAATTGCCATCCCTTTGTGCAGGGGCGCTGGTCGTTTATGCACAACGGCCAGATCGGCGGCTTTGACAGGTTTCGCAGACAGGCCGAGCAGTTGATTTCGGATGATCTGTTCGCGGGCAGGCTGGGGGCAACCGACAGTGAGCTGTTGTTCCTGCTGGCCTGTGATCTGGGCCTCGAGACTGATCCGCACTCTGCGATGTCCAACGCCGTCTATCTGCTGGAGCAGATGTCGCTGGCAAAGGGGATTGGCCCGCACATGCGCTGCACCGCTGCTTTTTCTGACGGGGAGACGCTTTTTGCTGTGCGCTATGCCTCGGACACGCGCGCACCGTCGCTGTTTTATCAGTGGTCCGCGCAGTGGCAGGGATGGGCCGTGGTGTCAGAACCCTACGATACAGGGGCCGCCGAATGGATCGAAGTACCCAAAGGCAGCTTTTGTACGTTTGCGGGCCCGCATGTGACAATCACGCCTTTCGTGCCTGCCGCCCCCGCACAGCGCCTCACGGCCTAAGCAGCGGCACAAGCAACGGCCTAAGCAATGGGCAAATGCAAAAAGGGCCGCAACATCTGCGGCCCTTTCGACGTATGCGGATCGGGATCACCCCCTGATCGCGCTTAGCCCTTGAGGGCTGCGTTCAGATTCTCGTCCACCTTTTCGAGGAAGCCCATCGTGGTCAGCCATTTCTGGTCCGGCCCGACCAGAAGGGCGAGGTCTTTTGTCATATCGCCACTTTCGACCGTGTCGACGACAACCTTTTCCAGTGTCTGCGCAAAGTTGGTGAGGGCCGTGTTGTTATCCAGCTTGCCGCGGTGCTTGAGACCGCCGGTCCAGGCATAGATCGACGCGATGGAGTTGGTGGAGGTTTCCTCCCCCTTCTGGTGCTGGCGGTAGTGGCGCGTCACGGTGCCGTGGGCGGCCTCCGCCTCGACTGTTTGCCCGTCCGGCGTCATCAGGACCGAGGTCATCAACCCCAACGAGCCAAAGCCCTGCGCGACAGTATCCGACTGCACATCGCCGTCGTAGTTTTTGCACGCCCAGACATAACCGCCGTTCCATTTCATCGCACACGCCACCATATCGTCGATCAGGCGGTGCTCATAGGTGATGCCGGCCTCTTTGAATTTATCAGCAAATTCAGTTTCATAGATATGCTGGAACAGCTCGAGAAAGCGCCCGTCATACTGTTTGAGGATCGTGTTTTTGGTGGACAGATACACAGGCCAGCCTTTGTCGAGGCCATAGTTCATGGAGGCACGCGCAAAGTCGATGATGGATTTATCGAGGTTGTACATCGCCATCACCACGCCGGAATCGGGCGCGTCGAAGACTTCATGCTCGATCTCGGTGCCGTCCTCGCCCACGAATTTGATCGTCAGCTTGCCTGCGCCGGGGAATTTGAAATCAGTCGCACGGTACTGGTCGCCAAAGGCGTGGCGGCCCACAACAATCGGCTGGGTCCAGCCGGGCACAAGGCGCGGCACGTTCGAGCAGATGATCGGCTGGCGGAAAATCACGCCGCCCAGAATGTTGCGGATCGTCCCGTTGGGGGAGCGCCACATTTTCTTGAGGCCGAATTCCTCGACCCGTGCTTCGTCGGGTGTGATGGTCGCGCATTTGACGCCAACGCCGTATTTCTTGATCGCTTCGGCGGAATCAATGGTGATCTGGTCATCCGTTTCGTCGCGGGCCTGAATGCCAAGGTCATAGTATTTCAGATCAACGTCGAGATAGGGCAGGATCAGCTTTTTCTTGATGAAATCCCAGATGATGCGGGTCATTTCATCGCCGTCCAACTCAACGATGGGGTTGTCTACCTTGATCTTGGTCATGTGTTTTCCTTTGGCTACGAGGCTGTCTGGGGGGCGTGTAGCGCATTTGCGCGCGAATTGAAAGTCGGTATACGATGGTATGCCGTGCGAATTTTAGAGGTTTTTCCCGGCCGCGAAAAATGTGGCAATCCGTGATCTGGCATAGCGCCACAGCGCAGGTGCGCCAATCGCGATTTTTGCGCCCACACGGTCTGCGATCATCTGTTCGCTTACGTTATAATCGGTCCAGCTGCCGCCGCCCGAGGCGAGGTTCTGCATCGGCGGCTGGAAGCGGTCAAGGGATTTGGCGAATTGCGCACAGGGGGTCCGGGCGGCCTCGAATTCCTCCCAAAGCACCCGAAGATCGGCCTGCAAGTCACTGGGAAGAAGTCCGAATATGCGATCCGCTGCGATCTGTTCCTGTGCCGCCATCTCGGCCGCGTCATAGTCGCCAAAGATCGGGTTGTCGCCCGCGTCAATCTCGACCAGATCGTGCAGGATCAGCATTTTGATCACGCGGTTGATGTCGACGTCCGGCCCCGCCTGATCGGCCAGCACCAACGCATAGAGGGTCAGGTGCCAGCTGTGTTCGGCCGAGTTTTCCGCGCGGCTGCCATCGCACAGGCTTGTGCCGCGCAAGATCTGCTTGAGCTTGTCCGCCTCGTTGAGAAAGGCGATCTGCTGGTCGAGGCGGTCTGTCATCGGGCGGTCCTTATGTAGTGCTCGATCGCGGGCAGCTCATTCTGGAACCGGCGGGCAAGGGCAGAGGGGCGGGCGTTTGATTTGTTCTGCGCGCCGGCGATGATCGGCTCGATAAAGGCCCATAAGAAAAACAATGCGCTGAAGAACCATGCAAACAAAAACACCCCTTCGGGGATGCTGGCGGTCTCGCTGCTGAGGGGAATGTCGATAACGCGGTCGACCTGCATGTTGAGCTGCGCAATCTCGTCATTTGCATGGATCGCCGCCGCGATGCTGTCGGCTGCGGGCGCGATCCGGTGCGTGGTCAAATCAGCCACAAGGCAGGGTTCTTCGAGGTCCGTGACCCAGATATTGGCCCGCACGACACAGGTCTGCGAGGCGCGGTAGAAAAAACTGCGGCCTTGCCCCAGAACATCCTCGTTCGGGTCAAGGCTGTTGATTTCGAAAAAACCGCGTTCAAGCAATGCAGGCGCGATATGTCCGGTCATCGTTTTCGAAAGTTCTCTCCGCGACATCCCGCCCATGTTAGCGCCTTGCTATTCCGCCTGCGTCGCGCGGTACTTTTTCAACTTGTTCGACAGAAACGCGCGGCCCTTTTGCTCGGCCATGCGCGTGCGGATCGCGGTCAGAAACGCCTCCTCCAGCGTTTGGGACGACGCGCCCAGCACATCGCCCACTTCCATGAACAAACGGTCCTCGCCGGTCTCTTTTTGCACAGCGAGGCATTCTTCGGCCAGTTGGTTGGCCATTTTGATGACAGCGTCGTCAGCCATTAGCGCGTGTTCTCGGTCAGGCGGCGGCGGACGTATTCGGTGGTGCTGTCGATCATCGTATCCATATGCGGCTCCTCGAAAAAGTGGCCGGCGCCTTCGATTTCCTGATGGGTGATTGTAATGCCTTTCTGCTCATGCAGCTTGCCGACCAGATTGACCGTGTCGGCGGGCGGGGCGACGCGGTCGCCGGTGCCGTTGATCACCAGACCCGAGGCCGGGCAGGGCGCGAGAAAGCTGAAGTCATACATATTCGCAGGCGGTGCCACCGAGATAAAGCCGGTGATTTCGGGGCGGCGCATCAACAGTTGCATCCCGATCCACGCACCGAACGAAAATCCCGCAACCCAGCAGTGTTTGGAGTTGTTGTTCATGGATTGCAGGTAGTCTAGGGCCGAAGCGGCATCCGACAGCTCCCCGATGCCACTGTCGTATTCGCCCTGACTGCGCCCCACGCCGCGGAAATTGAACCGCAGCACCGTAAAGCCCATTTTGTAGAAGGCATAGTGCAGGTTATAAACGACCTTGTGGTTCATCGTGCCGCCGAATTGCGGGTGCGGGTGCAGGACAATGGCGATGGGGGCGTCACGCTCTTTTTGCGGGTGATAGCGGCCCTCCAGGCGTCCTTCGGGACCGGGAAAAATGACCTCGGGCATGGGCGTACTTTCTTGCGGGCTCCAGGTGACGTCATTCTTGACGAATTCGGTCGATTACCTTAGAACGGTTCTAATCTATTGTGCCGCTCAGGCGCGCCTTGCGGCGCAGTCCCGTGGGGCGCGTCCGAGGGATGTAGGCATTCTACGCGCCTGCGTCAAACAAAAGCCTGTGAGGGGAGCATCTTGCGATGAAGCTGTCGACAAAAGGACGCTATGCGATGGTGGCGCTGGCCGACATCGCGCTGCAAGAGAGCGACAAGCTGGTCCCGCTGGGCGATATTGCAGAGCGTCAGCAGGTGTCGCTGCCGTATCTGGAGCAGTTGTTCGTGAAGCTGCGGCGCGCGGGGCTGGTCGCCTCGGTGCGCGGTCCCGGCGGGGGCTACCGGCTGGCGCGGCCGGCCTCGGACATCCGCGTTGTCGATATCCTGAGCGCGGTAGACGAGTCGGTGGATGCGATGCACAAGGGGGCAGGCGCCTCGGGCGGGGCGTCAGGCAGCCGCGCGCAATCGCTGACCAACCGGCTGTGGCAAGGGCTGTCGGCCAATGTCTATGTATTCCTGCACCAGACGCGGCTGTCGGATGTGGTGAACAACCAGATGACGCCCTGTCCGGCGGTGCCGAACCTCTTTGACGTTGTAGATGAATGATCTGCTGCGCATGAGTATTTATAGTCAGAGAAAATAGGCACGGGATCTGTGGAGCGGGTATATCTGGATCATAACGCCACGACGCCTTTGAGGGCCGAGGCACGCGACGCGATGATTGCGGCGATGGATGTGGTTGGCAATCCGTCCTCGGTCCATGCCGAGGGACGTGCCGCCAAGATGCTGGTGGAGCGGGCGCGCGCGCAAGTGGCGGAACTGGTGGGGTGCAAGCCGCAGCAGGTGGTGTTTACATCGAGTGCGACCGAGGCGGCGGCGCTGGCTGTGGCGCAAAAAGCGCGGCATGGGGGCGTGTTTGCGGCCCTGCCGACAGAGCATGATTGTCTGGGCGTGTGGAGCGAGGTTGAGCTTGCATCCTTGCAAGGCACGTCAGGCGCGTTCAGCGGACGGGGCGCGGACGCATTTATGAAGGTTGCGTCAGAGGTGTCGTCTGGCAACGAGCACAGGGGGGGCGATGCTCCCTTTGCGTTGATCGCACAGTCTGCGGCGAACAGCGAAACAGGGATTACGGCCCAAGACGGCAAAGTGGTGGGAAGTGGAAAGATCAGAGCGCTTACCGGAGGGACGCATCAGTACGCGACCATCTGCGACATTACCCAACTTGCGGGGAAAATGCCGGTCATTTACGGGAGCGAGACACCTTCCTATGCGATTTTGTCGGCGCATAAACTGGGAGGCCCCAAGGGCGTGGGCGCGCTCATCAATTTTACGCCCGATGATACCGAGCCGAAGTTGCGCGGTGGGGGCCAGGAGATGAACCGCCGCTCCGGCACGGAAAATATTATCGGCATTGCGGGTTTTGGCGCGGCGGCGCAGGCGGCGGGCGATGACGTCGCGGCAGGCAAATGGGACGAAGTGGCGCAACTTAGAAGTATTCTAGAAAAGGCTATTGCGTCCGTCTCAAACAAGACTATTTTTGTCGGGAAAGAAGTCGCGCGCCTGCCGAACACATCTTGTATGCTGACGCCCGGTTGGAAGGGCGAGACGCAAGTAATGCAGATGGATCTGGCAGGGATCGCTGTGTCGGCAGGATCGGCATGCTCTAGCGGGAAGGTGAAGGCCAGCAAGGTCTTGCTGGCCATGGGATATAATGAGACTGAGGCCGCAAGTGCGATCCGCGTATCGCTGGGCCTCGGGACGACAAAAGAAGATGTGATGCGGTTTGTCCAAGCCTGGACAAGATCATTCGAGAAACACCAGACGCGCGCCGGTTGAGGCGCACAGACGAGAGGAAGATGAGCATGGATACGACCCTGGAGAGTGGCGTCAAGGACGGTGTGGATCAGGAGACGGTCGACGCGGTGCGCGAGGTAGGCGGTGCGTACAAACATGGCTGGTCCACGGACATCGAGATGGATTATGCGCCGCTGGGTCTGGACGAAGATATCGTAAAGCTCATCTCCTCGAAAAACGAGGAGCCGGAGTGGATGACCGAGTGGCGTCTGGGCGCCTATGCCCGCTGGCAACAGATGCGCGAGCCGGACTGGGCGATGGTCGACTACCCCGAAATCGACTTTCAGAACCAGTATTATTATGCCCGCCCCACAAGCATGGCGGTCAAGCCGAAGTCGCTGGAGGATGTGGACCCCAAGCTGCTGGAAACCTACAAGAAACTGGGCATCCCTTTGAAAGAGCAGGCCATTCTGGCCGGCGTCGAGGGGGCCGAGAACATGGGCGACGAGCCGCGCAAAGTGGCGGTGGATGCGGTGTTTGATTCCGTCTCCGTCGGCACCACGTTTCGCGACGAGCTGCTCAAGGCGGGGGTGATCTTTTGCTCCATCTCGGAGGCGATCAAGGAGCATCCCGAGCTGGTGAAGAAATACCTCGGATCGGTCGTGCCGGTGCAGGATAATTTCTATGCCACGCTGAACTCTGCCGTCTTCTCCGATGGCTCGTTCGTCTATGTGCCCCCGGGTGTGCGCTGCCCGATGGAGCTGTCGACATATTTCCGCATCAACGCCGAGAACACAGGCCAGTTCGAGCGGACGCTGATTATCGCCGACAAAGGCTCGTATGTCTCCTACCTCGAGGGGTGCACAGCGCCCCAGCGCGACGAAAGCCAGCTGCACGCGGCGGTCGTCGAGATCATCATCGAGGAAGACGCGGAGGTGAAATATTCCACCGTGCAGAACTGGTATCCGGGCGACGAGAACGGCAAGGGCGGGATCTATAACTTTGTGACCAAACGCGCCGATTGCCGTGGCGACCGTGCCAAGGTGATGTGGACGCAGGTCGAGACGGGCAGTGCCGTGACGTGGAAATACCCCTCGTGCATCCTGCGCGGCGACGACAGTCAGGGAGAGTTCTATTCCATCGCCATCGCCAACAACATGCAGCAGGCCGACACGGGCACCAAGATGGTGCATCTGGGCAAGCGCACGAAATCGCGCATCGTCTCCAAGGGGATCAGCGCGGGCAAGGCGCAAAACACCTATCGCGGGCTGGTGTCGATGCACCCACGCGCGAAGGACAGCCGCAATTATACGCAGTGCGACAGCCTGCTGATCGGGGACAAATGCGGCGCGCATACGGTGCCCTACATCGAGGTCAAAAATAACAGCAGCCGGGTGGAGCATGAGGCGACCACATCGAAGGTGGACGACGACCAGCTGTTCTATTGCCGCTCGCGCGGGATGGATGAGGAGGAGGCCGTGGCGCTGGTGGTCAACGGTTTCTGCAAGGACGTGCTGCAAGCGCTGCCGATGGAATTTGCCATGGAAGCGCAGGCGCTGGTTGCGATCTCGCTGGAAGGGTCGGTGGGCTGATCTATGGCAACCGGTGGTGATCTCGGCACACACGGCGAATTGGCCATCAGCAATGCCCAAAAGGGCATGCGGGACGACGACATGCATGTGCGTGTTGGTGTTTTTGTTTGGGCTGTCTTGGGGTTGGGCGGCTGGATTGTGGCACAGATGGTTGTCCCCACAGGTTTCGGTTTGCCAATCTGGGCGACCGTGCTGATTGCTGTTTGTTCCGGAATTATTGCCGTGTTTGTTTCAGTGGTCCTGTCCCGATCGAGTATGCGCAAGAGAGACAAAGCTTTGGCCGAAATCAGGGCGATAGATGCCGCAGAGAAACGCCGTCAATTGAGCGCGCTTGAAAATGTTACGGATAGAAGTACGGCGGGTGAAAAGCGATGACAAAACTCTTCAAAGAAACCGGCGTCGCGGTGGTGATCTATTTCATTCTCGCGCTCGGGCTTGGCTTTGGCCTTGAAGAAGGGGAGGGCTGGCCGGAGGCGGCTATGTCTGCGGTGATCTTTGGCGTGCTGTATTTTCTGATCGGTCTGGTGATCCGCTGGTTCAAGGGGCGCGGGACATGAGTAGCATTGAGCGCAAATACGACGCGCTTGATGGAAAGTGGCGTAACCAACCGATTGTCCGCGACAATGGCAGATTGCAGGCTGGACCCTTTGTCTTGCTGGTTTGCATGATCTTCATTCTTTTTGGTCTTGCTGCGTATGGAGCGGTTGAAGTTATTGGTTCCGACTGGGAGCAGGGGGCTAAGACGGCAGTCTTTGGTATCACATTCACCATGGGCTTTTTCGGCCTGCTTATGACTTTGGTAATCCGCGCCTCAAAGCGGAATTATCAGAAAGAGAAGCAACAATGATCATCACCACCACAAACACCATCGAAGGCCGCCCCGTCACTGCCTACCACGGCATCGTCGTGGGTGAGGCGATCATGGGGGCCAATGTCGTGCGTGATTTGTTCGCGCGGGTCACCGACATCGTCGGCGGGCGCTCGGGCCAGTACGAGAACAAGCTGCGCGATGCGCGCCACGCCGCTATGGCCGAGCTGGAGGCAGAGGCGCGCCAGAAAGGCGCAGATGCGGTGGTCGGTGTGGATATCGACTATGAGATTATCGGCGACAGCATGATGATGGTCTCCGTCTCCGGCACGGCGGTGTCGCTGGCGTGAGCCTTGGTGCGCTTCATACGGACCCGCTGCGCCTGCATTGGTGGAAGGCAGAGCCGAATTTCGGCGATGCGATCAACCCGTTGATCGTGGGCCATGTCGCGCGCCGCCCTGTTGAGCATGTCGGCCCCCGCAAGGCGGATCTGTTTGCCATCGGTTCCATGATGCAGGTGGTCAAGCGGACGCAAAAGGCCGCCCGCCCCAAGGGGGAGAAGCTGTGTGTTTGGGGCACTGGCCTGCTCAACCCGCTGTTCGGGCACGAATTTCTGGACAACGTGGAGCTGGCGCTGCTGCGCGGCCCGATCACGGCGGCCCTGCTCAAACAGGAAATGACGCGCTTTGGCGACCCCGGTTTGCTGATAAACGAGGTCCTGCCGTTCGAGGGCACGCGCAGCGACCGCATCGGCATCGTGCCGCATTATTCGCTGATGGGCGATGCGAGCCTCGAGGCTTTTGTCGCCGCCGATCCCGCCTATCTGCTGATCGACCCGCGCGGGGATGCGGCGGATGTCTGTCTGGCCATTGCCGGCTGCGCGCATGTCTTTGCCTCCTCGCTGCACGGGCTGATCATGGCCGATGCCTACGGCGTGTCGAACACTTGGATCGTGCCAAAGGGGCAAAGCTGGCTGAAGTACCTCGACTATGCCGCCTCGGTCGGGCGGCGTGACATGCAGTTCCCGCTGACTTACGCGCAGGCACAGGCGGTCCGACCCGCGCCAATCGGCTATGCCGATGGCATCGACGCCGCACGCGCCGCCCTTTACGACAGTTTTCCCGACCGATTGAAATCAGCGGCCTGACCGCCGCCCCACACACCTGCGCCCCGCGCGCCCTGATACAACACACAAGGAGCCACCCCATGCTGAGCATCAAGAACCTTCAGGTCAAACTGGACGACGAAGACAAGCAAATTCTCAAAGGCGTCGATCTGGAGGTCGAGGCGGGCAAGGTGCACGCGATCATGGGGCCCAACGGCTCTGGCAAATCCACGCTGTCCTATGTGCTGTCGGGCAAAGACGGGTATGAGGTGACGGACGGCACAGCCGCTCTCGAAGGCGCCGACCTGCTGGAGATGGAGCCCGAAGAGCGCGCCGCCGCCGGTTTGTTCCTGGCATTCCAGTACCCGGTCGAGATTCCGGGCGTGGGCAACATGACCTTTTTGCGCACCGCCGTGAACGCACAGCGCAAGGCCCGCGGCGAGGAGGAGATGACCGCCGCCGAGTTCCTCAAGGTCGTGCGTGCACGCGCCAAGGAACTCAAGATCGACGCCGATATGCTCAAGCGTCCGGTCAACATGGGCTTTTCGGGGGGCGAGAAAAAGCGCAATGAAATCCTGCAAATGGCCATGCTCGAGCCAAAGATGTGCATCCTCGACGAGACGGATTCGGGCCTTGATGTGGATGCGATGAAACTGGTGGCCGAGGGTGTGAATGCCCTGCGCAACGAAGGGCGCGGGTTTCTGGTGATCACCCACTACCAGCGCCTGCTGGACCACATCAAACCCGACGTGGTGCACATCATGGCAAACGGGCGCATCGTGAAAACCGGCGGGCCGGAACTGGCGCTCGAGGTCGAGAACAACGGCTATGCCGACATCCTCGCAGAGGTGGTGTAATGGCCGACGCAGCGCCCAAGACCGACCCGACCGAGGCGATGATTGCCACGCTCGAGATGCCGCAGGGCGCATGGGCCGCACCTGCACGCGCGGACGCCCTGTCGCGTTTGCGGGCCAGCGGCCTGCCACAGCGCCGTGACGAGTACTGGAAATACACGCGGCCCGATACGCTCACCCAACCCACAGCGCCAAAGGCCGCAGCATCGCTCAGCGATGAGGCGCCCATGTTCGACGGGGTCGAGCGGCTCAGTATCGTTTTTGTCGACGGGGTGTTCGATGCCCAAGCCTCTGATGATCTGACGCTTGAGGGGATCACGATCGAGCGGCTGGCCACAGCCGACAGTGATTTGCACTGGGCGAAAAACCTCTACGGTGTGCTTGAACTGCGCGGGCAAACGCCGGTTGCGCGGCCCCTTGCCGCCCTGAACACAGCCTTTGCCACTGACGGCGTGCTGATCCATGTCACCGGCAAACCCAGCAAACCCGTGAACCTGATTTATCGCCATGTGTCAGAGACTTCTGATGCGATCCTGCACCACTGCATTAAGCTGGATGCAGGGGCGGAGATGACGCTGCTGGAGAACGGTCCCGCCGCTGCGCGCTTTAACAAGGTGATGGAGGTGGAGGTGGGCGACACCGCGTCCTTCCACCACATCCGCGCGCAGGGCCGCGACCATGACCGCCGGGCCTGCACGCATATTTTCACGCGGCTGGGCGAAGGCTCTGCCTTTCGTTCGTTCACCATGACGGTCAACGGCCAGTTGACGCGCAACGATTGCGTGATCGAGCTGACAGGCGATGACGCCATTGCGAACGTCGCCGGTGCCTGCGTGGGCGACGGGGATTTCCACCACGACGACACGATTTTCATCACCCATGACGCCGTGAATTGTCACAGCCGTCAGGTGTTCAAAAAGGTTCTGCGGAACGGTGCGACGGGCGTGTTTCAGGGCAAAATTCTGGTCAAGGAAGGCGCGCAGAAAACCGATGGCTACCAGATCAGCCAGTCGTTGCTGCTGGACGGCGACAGCCAGTTTCTGGCCAAGCCTGAGCTGGAGATTTATGCCGATGACGTTGCATGCAGTCACGGCTCGACCTCGGGGGCGATTGACGAGGACGCGCTGTTCTATCTGCGCTCGCGTGGTGTGCCGGAGGGGGAGGCGACGGATCTGCTGACCCTCGCGTTTCTGGCCGAGGCCGTGGACGAGATCGCGCATGAAGACCTGCGCGAGGACATGACCGCCCGCCTTGGCGCGTGGTTGATGCGGCACCGGAGCTAGAGCATGGCGTTGACGCAGGATATCGTCGCGACCTACCGTGGACCGGGGCGCGTTGTCGCGCGCTTTTTGGCGCAGGGTCGCAACGAGGTGCGCGCGCTGTTGTTCATGCTGATTGCCGGCATGATGATGTTCGTGGCCTCGACCCCGTTTCAGGCCCGCGAGGCGCAGCTGGACCCCGATGTGCCCCTGATCGCGCGGCTGTATTGGAGCGCATTCCTCTACATCCTGATCATGCCCATTCTGGTCTATCTTTTCGCGATCGTGATCTGGGGGCTGGCGCGCGTCGCGCGGCGGCAGGTTACAGGCTATGAGGTCCGGTTCACGCTGATCTGGGCGCTGTTGGCCTCGACCCCCGTGATGCTCCTGATGGGGCTGACGGCGGGGTTTATCGGGCAGGGCGTGCAGTTGCAGCTGGTCGGATTTTTATGGCTGGCCGTTTTCGGCTGGTTCTGGGCGGCGGGCCTGTTGCGCGCAGACGGGGCGGCAGGATGATGAATACAGACGCGCTCAAAAACCTCGCGATCGAAACGGTCCAAAGCCCGCGCACCGCCGCGCAGAAAATCATGTCCCTGCATCTGAGCCGTGATGTCTTGTGGTCGGCGCTGGCGCTGGTGGCTGTGATCAACAGCATCATCTACAGCCTCTCGCTGTTTACCGGCGATGCGTCCTTGCTGCCGCCGCTGTTTCGCAATCCGGTCATGTTTTTCGTGGTCATCACCGGCCTGCTGGTGGTCAGCATCCATGCGTTTTACTGGACCGGCCTTGCGATGGGCGGGCAGGGCGATCTGGGCGATGTGCTGGCGCTGTTGGTCTGGCTGCAAGGGCTGCGTGCCGTGGCGCAGGCGGTGATGTTCGTGCTGGTGCTGGTGGCGCCTGCGCTGGCGGCGCTGTTCTCGCTGGTGGTCGGGGTGCTGGGGCTGTGGATCACGGTGAATTTCATCGCCGAGGCCTTGCGCCTTCCTAACGCGTGGCACGGGCTGGCAGTGCTGCTGCTGGCAGCTTTGGGCATGGCGATGGGGGTGATGATACTGGCCGGGCTGATCGGTCTTGGCGCAATGGGAGTGCCCGCAAATGTATGACGTGGAACAGGTCCGCCGTGATTTCCCGATCCTCGCGCGCGAGGTGAACGGCAAGCCGCTGGTCTATCTCGACAATGGCGCGTCGGCGCAAAAACCGCAGGTTGTGATTGACGCGATCACCACTGCCTACAGCCATGAGTACGCCAATGTGCACCGCGGCCTGCACTATCTCAGCAATCTTGCGACCGACAAATACGAGGCCGTGCGCGGCAAGGTGGCGCAGTTCCTCAACGCCGCCTCAGAGGACGAGATCATCTTTAACTCCGGCACCACGGAGGCGATCAACATGGTCGCCTACAGCTGGGCCATGCCGCGCATGCAAGCGGGCGACGAGATTATCCTCAGCGTGATGGAGCATCACGCCAATATCGTGCCCTGGCATTTCCTGCGTGAACGCATGGGCGTGGTCCTCAAATGGGTAGATGTCGACAGCACGGGTGCGCTGGATCCCCAAGCGGTGATTGACGCGATCACCCCAAAGACCAGGCTGATCGCAATCACCCATATGTCCAATGTGTTAGGTACCGTTGTTGATGTGAAATCCATCACCGCTGCGGCACAGGCGCAAGGCGTGGCTGTGCTGGTGGACGGCTCTCAGGCGGCGGTGCATATGCCGGTGGATGTGCGCGACATCGGCTGCGATTTCTACTGCGTCACGGGGCACAAGCTGTATGGCCCCTCAGGCTCGGGTGCGATCTATGTCAAGGCGGCGCGCATGGCCGAGATGCGCCCTTTCATCGGCGGCGGTGACATGATCCGCGAGGTCAGCAAGGACGGTGTGACCTACAACGATGCCCCCATGAAGTTCGAGGCGGGCACACCCGGCATCGTGCAGACCATCGGCCTTGGCGTGGCGCTGGATTATATGACCGACAAAGGGTTGGCCAATATCGCCGCCCATGAGGCGGGTTTGCGCGATTACGCCGTGGCCAAGCTGGGCGGGCTGAACTGGATTCAGGTACAGGGCACCACGCCGGACAAGGGCGCGATTTTCAGCTTTACGATGGACGGGGCGGCGCATGCGCATGACATCTCGACCATTCTGGACAAAAAGGGCGTCGCCGTGCGCGCGGGCCAGCATTGCACCGGCCCGCTGATGGCCCACATGGGTCTGACCGCCACCTGCCGCGCGTCCTTTGGGATGTACAACACCAAAGCCGAGATCGACGCGCTGATCGACGCGCTGGAACTGGCGCATGATCTTTTCGCCTGAGTGCGGCTGCTTTTGCAATTGCAGGGGCAGGGCGGGGCGACTATACGAAAACCAGTGGACCATTAGCTCAGCTGGATAGAGCGCTGCCCTCCGAAGGCAGAGGCCAGAGGTTCGAATCCTCTATGGTCCGCCACACCCCGATATACACAGAAGAACGCCCGCCCGTCGGTCCGCTGTCAGGCAACAGTGCGCAGCCGTGCCTTACCCGCGGCGACGCCCGCCGGTACGGCCTGCGCGACCGCGGCCTTCTTGACCCGCTTTTGGTGCGACCTTGTTGAATTTGATCCAGTCGCCACCATGCGGGTCGCGGTCGAACAGGAAGTTGGCAGCGCGGATCGCCTCCATCTCCTTGCCCGGTTTCGGCAGGGTCGAGCCGAGGCCGAAGAGCTGCACGAACACCTCGTCATCCATCCCCTCGGGCAGAACCACACCCAGCGCCTCAAGCTCTGCTTTCTTTTCGGCGATCTTTTTGGGACCGACAGGCAGGGCCACGGGGTTCATAATGGCCGAGGTCATGCCGGCCCCCATCGCCATTGGCAAGAACGCGTTGTTGATGCCGTGCCGGTTGGGCAGGCCAAAGCTGATGTTGCTCGCACCGCAGGTCGTATTCACACCCAGCTCCTCACGCAGGCGGCGCACAAGGGTGAACACCTGATGCCCCGCCGTGGACATGGCGCCAATCGGCATGACCAGCGGATCGACGACAATGTCATGGGCGGGAATGCCGAAATCCGCCGCCCGCTCGACGATCTTTTTGGCGACGGCGAACCGCACGTCGGGATCCTCGGAAATGCCGGTGTCGTCGTTGCTGATCGCCACAACCGGCACGTTGTATTTTTTGACCAGCGGCAGGACCAGTTCCAGCCGGTCCTCCTCACCGGTGACCGAGTTGAGCAGCGGGCGCCCCTCACAGGCGGCCAGCCCGTTTTCCAGCGCACCCGGCACAGAGCTGTCGATGCAGATCGGGCAATCGGTGACCGCTTGCACGCGCTTGATCATCTCGGGCATGAGCATCGGCTCGACAAAGTTGTTGTCGGCATAGCGCGGGTCATCGGCCATTTTGTTGGAGAACACCGCGCCGGAATTCACATCAAGGATGGTAGCGCCGGCGGCGACCTGTGCCACAGCGTCCGCTTCGACGCGCGAAAAGTCGTCGCGCTCCAGCTCTTCTGCCAGAATCTTGCGGCCAGTGGGGTTGATCCGCTCACCAATGACGCAGAACGGCTGGTCAAAGCCGATGATGGCTGTTTTCGTTTTGGATTCGACGATTGTTCTGGTCATGTTCGGTCCTATCAGGCGGAGGCAGGGACGGCAGCAGAACCGCCATTATTTTGGGCCCATGTGGCGTTCGTCTTGATCCCGCCCAGCGGGAAGAAATGCACATGGGTGATGTTGAAATCGGGGTTCGCGGCCTTGTGTGCAGCCAGCGCGGCCAGCACCTCTGTCGGCTCGTAGGGGAGCAGCAGTTTGGTCACATCCATCGCGCGCTTTTGCAGCACCTTGAGCGACGGGCCGACACCGCAGGCGATGGCGAATTTGATCAGGGTTTGCAGCTTGGCCGGTCCCGCGATCCCGATGTGGACGGGCAGGGTGATGCCTGCCGCGACCAGACTGTCGGCCCAGTCGATGATCGGCTGCGCCTCGAATGCGAACTGGGTGGCAATTGCCATCTGCGCATCTGTGCGGGTCTGGAATTCGTTTTTCCACCGCAGGGCGGCGTCGACATTTGCGGTGCCTTTCGCGTCAATATCGCGGTTGCCCTCGGGGTGGCCCGCAACGTGCAACCGTTTGAACCCCGCCTTGTCGAACAGGCCGGTTTCCATCAGCTGCATACTGTCGGAAAAATCCCCGTGCGGCCGGGTCACGCCACCTGCCAGCAGCAGCGCCTGTTCAACATTCGCCTCGCCCTGATAGCGCGCAATCCAGTCTGCCAGCGTCGCGGCATCCTTGATGATGCGGGCGGGAAAATGCGGCATCACCTCAAAACCGTCGGCCGCAAGCCGTTTTGCCGTGGCGACCATTTCGTCGATCGGCGTGCCCTCGATGTGGGCGATATAGACACGGGTGCCAGCGGGCAGCAGCGCGCGGAAATCCTCGACCTTTTCTGCCGTGCGCGGCATCACCTCGATCGAGAAATCCTGCAAGAACCCTTCGATCTGCGGGTTCACTTCGCTGGGCGCGTCGTCTTTTTTACGAAAATTCAGCAGTGCCATGTCAGGCTCCTTTCGGGGTTGGGACGCTCACGCCCAGCCATCGTTTGCAATCAGCGCCTTGATCCGCTCGCGGTCATATTCGGCATCCAGCTTGGCGACCTGCGCATCCGCAACCTGCGCATCCTCGCCTGCCACCTCGAAGGGGGCGGCCTTGCGCCACTCGGCAAGGTAGGCGTCCGTGTCCTCTGCACCGACCTTCATCGCGGCGCGGTCAATTGCCTGCTCGAACCGCTCAGGGAGAATACGCTTTTCACCGCGCCGCCCCTTGCCGACGATCACCTGCGCCGGAATATCGCGCCAGTATACAATCACCACGTTTGCCATGCACGATTCCCCCCTCGGGCTACACCAGTGTTGGCCCTCCATAGCGGACAGGCGCCCCCCTGCGGGTTGTCAATTTCGACAATACCGCCCCCATCCGCGACCTTTGCCTAAACCATCGCCCGCCAGCACGCGAGGGGGGCGTGGGATCATTCGGCCCATGATCATTGTGAGGTTGATTAAATTCAACACGTTTTGCAGCACACTGGCGCTTGCGCGGGGACCGCGCAGGACGTATCAAAGGGGTAACTCGTATTGAAAGGCGCATGTCATGGCGCCAAAGCGCTCCAACGGTGCGGGCGCGCTCGAACGGAACAAAAAGACGGCTCTGAGCCCCGCGCCAGCTTCGTCCAGATCGAACGACCTCTATGCGGCCCTTGATCTGGGCACAAATAGCTGTCGCATGTTGATCGCCCAGCCGAAAGGCGGGGGATTTCATGTGGTGGATAGTTTCTCGAAATCCGTGCAATTGGGCGCGGGCCTCGAGAAGACCGGGCGATTGTCGCGCGGATCAATGGCGCGCACCATTCAGGCCCTGCGCATCTGCCAGCAAAAACTACGCCGGAACAAGGTCAAGCGCATGCGCCTTGTCGCGACAGAGGCCTGCCGCCGTGCCCTCAACGGCGAGGATTTCATGCGGCGGATCACCCGTGAGACGGGGCTGAAGCTCGACATCATCGCGCCCGAGCAGGAGGCCCAGTTGGCCGTGATTTCCTGCGCGCCACTGGTCAGTCCCAAAACCGAAAATCTGCTGGTGGTCGACATCGGCGGCGGCTCTACCGAGCTGGTGTGGATCGACATCTCGGGCGTGCCGAAAAAGGACCGTGCACAGTCCATCATGCGGCTGCATGGCGGGTTTGTGCAGGCCAAAACCGACATCCCCGCCGCGCGCGTCGTTGACTGGATTTCCGTGCCCCTTGGCGTGGCCACGCTGCGCGACCAGTTTTCCGACGTAGAGGACGACGCCGCGCGGTTCGCCCTGATGAGCTGGTTTTTCGAGGAAAACCTCACTGATTTCACCCCCTACCAATCAGCCCAGCCGCAGGAGCGGTTCCAGATCGTTGGCACCTCCGGCACGGTGACCACGGTCGCGGCCAGCCATCTGGGGCTGCGCCGCTATGACCGGACCAAGGTTGACGGGCTGCGCATGACCAGCCAGCAGATCGACAAGGTGATCCACCGTTATCTGGCAATGGGTCCGGAGGGGCGCAGGCAGGACACCTGCATCGGGCAGGACCGCTCGGCGTTGATCATGTCGGGGGCGGCGATTTTGCAGGCGCTGATGCGCTGCTGGCCGACAGAGCGACTGAGCGTGGCAGACCGCGGCCTGCGCGAGGGGTTGCTGTATGCACAGATGAGCGCGGATGGCGTGCTTGAAGAAGGGACATTCTGATGGGCAAGACCCCGACAGGCAAAAACACCTCTGGTCGCGGGCAACGTGACCTCAAGGTAAAGGTGAAATCCGCGCGCGGTCGCAAGCTCAGCTCGACCCGCTGGTTGCAACGGCAACTGAATGATCCTTACGTCAAACGCGCAAAGGCCGAAGGCTATCGCGGGCGCGCAGCGTTCAAGATCATGGAGCTGGACGACAAGTACCGCTTCCTGTTGCCGGGTGCGCGCATCGTCGATCTGGGGGCCGCACCGGGGGGCTGGTGTCAGGTGGCGGTCAAACGCGCGAATATTCTGGGCGAGAAGAAGGGCAAGGCGCAGGGCACGATCCTTGCCATCGACCTGCAAGAGATGGAGCCGATTGCCGGCTGCGAGATCTACCAGCTTGATTTCATGGAAGATGATGCCGACCTCAAGGTCAAGGAATGGCTGGGCGGCAATGCCGATGTGGTCCTGTCGGACATGGCTGCCGCGTCCTCGGGGCACAAGCAGACCGACCACAACCGCATCATCGCCCTGTGTGAGGCCGCCGCCTATTTCGCCTTTGACGTGCTGGACGAGGGCGGCACCTTTGTTGCAAAAGTGCTGGCCGGCGGGGCCGAGGGGGAGTTGCAGCAACTGCTGAAAAAGCGGTTCAAAAAAGTCGCCAACTACAAACCGCCCTCAAGCCGTCAGGACAGTTCGGAGAAATTTGTGGTGGCGACCGGTTTCAAGGGGCCAGAGCCTGCCACGCAGGAGGGCTAGCCCTCACTGCGCCATCTGGCGGTCCACCTCGCGCTCCTCGTTGATCATCGCCTGAAGCTGGCGGCGAAAGCGCAGCTGGCCTGCGTCGATCGGCAGGTCGATATGCGGCGTTGATTTGTCGCTCATGCCGCGCTGCACCTCATTGAGAACATCACGGTCCTCCTCGAATGCGTGCTGCACGTCCTGCGTCATCATCTGCGACAGGGCGTCGTCATCGGGGCGGATGTTGCGCAGCTGGAACCAGTAATACCGCGTCTCGCTTTCGGTTGTGGGGGTCATGAAATTATAGCTGTCCATGATAAAGGTCTGCGGATGCAGCGGCCCGTCCGGCCCACCGGTGCCCGCAGGCGTAAACACCGCGCGGACCAGCGCATGACTGGGATAGCGGACCTCGTAATGTTGCAGGCGGTCGCAGTTCCCCTCGAATTCGACGACTTTTTGATAGAACGGGGCGGGCGCGTGGTCCATCATCCAGCGGTGCACGATCACGCCGTCGTCGGTTTTGGTGACCCGCAGCGGCGTGTCCTTGGTGGCAGAGGTGGCAAAGCTGCTTTGATGCACCCATGCGACATGGGTCGGGTCCAGCAAATTATCGCACATCAGCAGATAGTTACACGCCAGTTCCATCGCGTCGCCGCGGTTGATGCCCCACGCAGGGTCGCCAAAATTCTCGATCTCGAAAATATCGCCGGCATCGGCCAGCGCAGGGTTGCCCATCCAGATCCAGACAAGCCCGTATTTTTCATGCAACGGATAGGCATGCACCTTGGCGTTGGACGGGATGCGCCCCGTGCCGGGCGCCCAGACGCATTGGCCCGCGCAATCGAACGTCAGCCCGTGATAGCCGCATTCAACAGTGTCGCCTTTGATCCGTCCCTTTGACAGCGGCAGTTTGCGGTGGGGGCAGGCATCCTCAAGGCCGATCAACTCACCCGCCAAGGTGCGAAACACGCAAATCTTTTCGCCCAGCACGACGATCTGCTGCAAGTCGCGCGTGATCTCGTGATTCCATGCGGCGACGTACCAGGCGTTTTTCAAAAACATTGCGCTTCTCCCTCAGACCGTATCCAGACATGGCACAGCAGTGCTGCGCATACCATCCGCACAGGGACCTGGCATGAAAAAAGCGCCCACCGAGACGGGGGGCGCTTTTTCAAAAATTCATGCGGATGAGAAGCCTCAGCGACCCCATGTCCGGACAGCGCCGCAATCCATGTGCACAAAGTTGGAGCCGGAGTAGCGACCGACACCGCCACCGCGACAAACCGCAGCAGCCTTGGAGATTTGATGGACCGAGCGTGATGTCATGCTCAGGTCAGCGGCCTGACCGCGCATGTGCAGCGAGTTTTTCGCCACCCCGCGCGAGCGGGAGCGCAGCATCGCGTTGGTTTTGGGGCTGCGGTAGCCCGACAGCAGCATATAAGGTTCGTCCGTGCCCAGCAGATTGTGGGCCGCAGCCATCACATCCACGGTGCGCAGGTCCATTTTGTAGACGTCATTGGTGCGCCAGTCGCGCATGAAGTGGTTAACCTCTTTCACGGCGTCCTTGATGTACTTACCTTCGATCCAGTAGATCATGTCGATCCGCTCACCAGTGCGGCCCGAATACATCTTGATGCGGCGGATATCACCGCCCCCCCGCAAAAAGCCTGCGGCGTTGGAATAGGTCGGCGTTGCCGCAACCGCTGTCGCCGCGAATGCGCCCAAAAGGCCGCGGCGTGTCATACCTGTCGTGTTATTCGCTGTCATAATCTGTCCCGTCTATTGCCCAAGTGAGGCGTTGCCTGTGAGTTCTGCCAATGTGTCCGAGATGTTACACGGACCTTATTATCATCTCCCCAGATGCATCTTCTGTATTGCATAGGCAAAATGATGAACCAAGCGATGAATCGATTTGAGACTTTCTAGGGGGAAATTTCGGCAATTTTTTGCGCATTTGACATCAAATTGGCGGTAGTCACGGTGCACAGCACTCAATCACAAGACGTATTTGTGGGTTTTGGAGTGCAGTTTTTCGTTTTTTTTCAATTATCTCGCCATTGTGAATAGACACGACGACTCCCAGCCTTGAAAAGTTCCCTACAAGATTCGAGTAACCCAAGGGGATCCTTCATGCTGCCGAAACTGCCACTTCACAGCGCGTCCATTTTCACAGCGTCGAAAACGGTCGCACTCGCGCTTGCGCTGGGGGCCTTGCTGGTCGTGCCGCCCCAAACGGCCACTGCGCAGGTCACCGCGTTCAAACAGGCGGTTGCCGAAACCGGGTCGCGCGATGACGACATTGCAAAATTCTACCGCGCGCAGAATTTCGAAGGGGTCTGGACAGGCGACAGTGAATTGCACCGCGCGCGCCGGGCGGCCTTGCTGGATGCGCTGCGCCGTGCGGGCGACCACGGTCTGCCGGTGGCCCGCTATGACGCCGACGCGCTGGAGCGGCAGATGGCCAACGCCCGCTCGGCCCGCGATCTGGGCATGATCGAGGTCGAGATGACCCGCATGTTCCTGCAATACGCCCGTGACATTCAAAGCGGCGCCCTTATCCCCAAAAAAGTGGTCGACGCGATCAAGCGCGAGGTCACCTATACCGACCGCGCCGAGTTGATCAGCGGTTTCCTGACCGCGCAGCCCGCCGCCTATCTGCGCAGCCTTGCGCCGCGCACAATCGAATACAGCGCCCTGATGAAGCAAAAACTGATGCTGCAAGAGCAGTTGACGCGCGGCGGCTGGGGCCCGACGGTCAATGCCTCCTCGCTGAAACCCGGCAATTCGGGACCGTCCGTGATCGCGCTGCGCAACCGTTTGATGCGCATGGGCTATCTGCCGCGTTCCAACGCGAAAACCTATGACGCCGCGATGGTCGAGGCGGTCAAAGCCTTCCAGAAGGCGCATGGCCTCAATCAGGATGGCACTGCGGGTGGCAGCACGATCAAGCAGATCAACACCGGGATCGAGCCGCGCCTGAAATCAATTCTGGTCGCGATGGAGCGTGAGCGCTGGCTGAACAAAAAACGCGGCACGCGGCACATCCTTGTGAATATTCCCGACTTCACGGCAAAGATCCTCGACAATGGCCGCGTGACATTCGAAACGCGCTCGGTCGTGGGGGCCAATAAATCGGACCGCCCGACGCCGGAATTCTCGGATGTCATGAGCCATATGGTCATCAATCCCAGCTGGTATGTCCCGCGCTCGATCATTGTGGGCGAATACCTGCCTGCACTGCGCAACAACCCCAACGCAGTGCGCCACATCGAAATTACCGACCGTCGCGGCCGTGTCGTGAACCGCAACACTGCGAATTTTGCCAAATACAACGCCAGCAATTTTCCGTATTCCATGCGCCAACCGCCCAGCCGCTCCAACGCGCTGGGGCTGGTGAAATTCATGTTCCCGAACAAATACAATATCTATCTGCATGATACGCCGGCGAAAAACCTGTTCAGCCGCGAAGTGCGCGCCTACAGCCACGGCTGTGTCCGCCTGCACGACCCCTTTGATTTCGCCGAGGCGCTGCTGGCAAAGCAAGAGGCCGATCCAATGGGCTTTTTCAAATCGCACCTGCGCACGGGCCGCGAAAGCCGCGTCAATCTGGTAGAGCCGGTGCCGGTGCACATCATCTACCGCACGGCCTACACGGATGCGCGTGGCAATCTGAATTTCCGCCGCGATATCTATGGCCGTGATGCCCGCATCTGGAACGCGCTGCAAAAGGCAGGGGTGGAACTCAACCGCGTTCAGGGGTAATCGTCGGCGCAACCCCCAAGCGGAGCGCGCCATGACCTATACTGTAGAACAGATCGCTGTGGCGCTGGGGGCAAAGGCCTTTGGCGCCACAGACATTTCGATTACCCGCGCGGCAGAACCCGCGATGGCCACGCGCGATGATCTGGCGCTGGCGATGAACCCCAAATTCGCGGACCAACTGGGCGACGGGGCTGCGCGTGTCGCGATGTTGTGGGAGGGGGCGGACTGGCGCGCATTGGGGCTGGAGGCCGCGATCATCGCGCCGCGCCCGCGCTTTGCCATGTCGGGCCTCACCAAGATGCTGGATGCGGGGCAGGGATTTGGCGCGGGCATCCACCCCACCGCCTTTGTCGATCCCGAGGCTGTGCTGGGCGCGAATGTTTCTGTCGGGCCCCTTGCCGTGATTTCGAAAGGGGCGCGGATCGGGGCGGGCAGCATCATCGGGCCACAGTGTTTCATTGGCTGGAACGCCACGCTGGGGCAGGGCGCCTATCTGCGCGAGGCCGTGAGCATCGGCGCCCGCGTGACCATCGGCGCGCGCTTTGTCGCGCAGCCGGGCGCGCGGATCGGCGGCGACGGCTTCTCCTTTGTCACGGCCGAGCCGTCGACGGTGGAAAGCGTGCGCAAGACCCTTGGCGATCAGGGCGAGGCCCGCGCGCAGGACTGGACCCGCATTCACAGCCTCGGCGCTGTCAGCATCGGGGATGACGTCGAGATCGGCATGGGTGCCACGATTGATTGCGGCACCATCCGCGACACGGTGATCGGCGACGGTACCAAGCTCGATAATCAGGTCCACATGGGCCACAACGTCGTGATCGGGCGCAACTGTCTGATCTGCGGGCAGGTGGGCATCGCGGGATCTGCCACCATCGGCGACAACGTGGTGCTGGCCGGCCAATGCGGCGTCAACGACAATATCTTCGTAGGCGACGGCGTGATTGCCGGCGGCGGGACCAAGCTGATGTCGAATGTACCCGCAGGGCGTACCATGCTGGGCTATCCCGCTACGCAGATGGACAAACAGGTCGAAGGTTATAAGGCGCTGCGCCGCCTGCCACGGCTGATGCGCGACGTTGCGGAATTGAAAAAGACGGTTTTCAAAGGCCCCTCCAATACCTAAATCCGCAAGAAGCCGCCGCCGCATAAAGGAGCCGACCCCATGAGCGTTCAAGACCAGGTCATCGCCATCCTCGCCGAGCAGGCCGTGCTGGAGCCGCGCGACGTCAGCCCCGACGCCACGCTCGAGAGCCTTGGCATCGACAGCATGGGCGTGGTCGAGAGTATTTTCGCCATCGAGGAGGCCTTTGACATCACCGTGCCCTTTAACGCCAATGCCCCCGACGCCGCTGATTTCGACATCACGTCGGTTGCCAGTATCATCGCGGGGATCGAGCGGCTGCGCGCGCAGCAAAACGGGCCATCAAGCGCGCCATGAAGCGGGTCGTCATTACGGGGGCGGGGACGGTTAACGCGCTGGGGCACGACGTCCCCACGACCTTGGAGGCGATGCGCAACGGGGTCTGCGGGATTGCGCCCCTGCAGATGCGTGACGCGGACAGATTGCAAATTAGGATCGGCGCGCAAGTTACCGGTTTTGATGCGGAAAACAGGTTCAGTCGCCAGCAGTTGACGCTGTTCGATCCCTTCACTCAATTTGCCTTTGTCGCCGCAGAGGAGGCGATGCGCCAGTCGGGGCTGGAGATCACAGAAGCTTTGGCAGACCGCGCGGGCGTGGTTCTGGGCACGGCAGGCGGCGGCATCAGCACCACCGACGACAACTACCGCACCGTCTATGCCGAGGGCAAGAACCGCGTTCATCCCTTTGTGGTGCCCAAGCTGATGAACAATGCCGCCGCCGCCCAGCTGAGCCTGCGCTATAACCTGCGCGGCCCGTCCTTTACCGTCTCCAGCGCCTGCGCCTCGTCCAATCACGCGATGGCGCAGGCCTTTGTGATGGTCCGGTCCGGCATGGCGCCGGTGATGGTCACGGGCGGATCGGAATCAATGCTGTGCTTTGGCGGGGTGAAGGCCTGGGAAGGTCTGCGTGTCATGGCCCGCGATGCCTGCCGCCCGTTCTCGCGCGATCGCAGCGGCATGGTGCAGGGCGAGGGGGCGGGCATTTTCGTCTTTGAAGAATACGACCACGCCCGCGCGCGCGGTGCCGACATCCTGTGCGAGGTGGCGGGATGCGCGATGACCTCGGACGCGACGGATATTGTCATGCCCTCGGTTGACGGGGCGGCCCGCGCCATGCGGGGCGCATTGGTGGACGCGGGCCTTGCCGCAGGCGATGTGGGGTATATCAACGCCCACGGCACAGGCACGGCCGCGAACGACAAAACCGAATGTGCCGCTGTCGCAGAGGTTTTTGGCCAACAGACGCAACAGCTGATGATCAGCTCGACCAAATCCATGCACGGACATCTGATCGGCGGCACCGGCGCGGTCGAATTGCTGGCCTGCATCATGGCACTGCGCGAGGGGGTCATCGCCCCGACGATAAACCACCGCGAGGACGATCCCGACTGCCCGCTTGATGTGGTGCCCAACACCGCACGGCAGGCACAGGTGCACGCGACGCTTACCAACGCCTTTGCCTTTGGTGGTATGAACGCCGTGATCGCCCTGCGCAAAATCTAGGGCTCAAACGAAAAACCGCCCCGGTTTTACGCGGGGCGGCCATTTCGATCAGACAATAAACCGCTTACGGGTTGATGACCGACACTTTGTCATACGAAGCGGTGAACCCTGACAGCGACAGGGTCAGGATTACTTTTTGATCGGGCGCAAGCGCAGGCACGATGGTCATCTTGGCCTCGTTGCCGCGTTTGAACGCATTGACGTCCTCATTGGTCAGCCCCAGACGCACATAGCATCCGACAGGGTTGCAAAAGGCAAAGGGATAGCGGCGCGCCTTGCCCCCGTCGATCGAGATCGTGAACTGCTGGGGCAGGGCGGTTTCAAGCGGGACAACAATTGTCGCCCCTGCGACGGCCTTGCCACCCGGCGGCAGACGGAACAGCGACACTTCGGACACCGGCACCCCTTCGCCATCATCCATCAGCTGATACATCTGGCAGGGGTCTTCGCCTTCCTCGACCTTGATACAGCGCATTTCCCACGCCTCGATCGTCTCGCGGGTGTAGGTTTCGCCCACGGCAGGTACTTTGTCGGCGTCCTCGCCCAGTGGCAGCTGGTCGTCAATCGAGGTCGGCGCATCGGTGGAAGGCACCGTTTCGATGGTGGTGGTGTTTTGCGCCCAGACAGCCGCAGGGGCCGCCACGCCAAACGCGGCACACAGCGCAAGAACCGTTGAAAATCTAGTCATAACAAATCCGTCGTTTGGTTAAAGTTAACCTGACTTACCACTCCCGAAACCGGATGTCAGGGGGCATTGCGCAGGGCCCGGCGCGCAAAAAAGCGATTTGTCGCCGCAGCAGGCACAACCTGAAACAATAGCACCCGCGTGCCATCAAAGCGCCCGCACAACACCCTTGGCACAAAAGAAAAAAGGAGATGCAAAGCACCCCCTTTTCCCGTCTATTTCATACTCCCTGCCGGACTGTGCCGACTTATTGGGGGCACGTTATGCAAGCCTATTCAAACGGTCAACAAGAAAGACGAAAAACTTGTGAAGGCCAGGCCGGTTCGGGTCCTGATTCCCTGTCGCTGCAAACCCGGGTCCGCTGCTCATTCAAGCTATTCAAAAAAAGGGCCGTACCCGAAGGCACGGCCAGTCTGACAGGGAGGAAGTGCCCGCACCACATGGACATATGCGCTACGGACAAGATCACTATGGCGCCTAAAGGTTAAGGGAGTATGCTTAGCCGGTGCGAATATGCGTGGCGCTGCGCGGCGCCTGTGCCATAACGCGCCCACAACAGCAGGAGACTACAGCGTGGGTTCTGATCTTTTTATCGGGGGCGGCGGGCCGGACTATGGCACGCAGCAATTTTTGTCACTCAAATACGCCAACCGGCACGGGCTGGTCGCAGGCGCCACCGGCACCGGCAAAACAGTCACGCTCCAGATCATGGCCGAAGGCTTTGCCAACGCGGGCGTGCCCGTCTTTTTGTCAGACGTAAAAGGGGACCTGAGCGGGCTGGCAAAAGCGGGCGATCCCGCCCACAAACTGCACGCCCCCTTCACCGAGCGAGCCGCGAAAATCGGCTTTGACGATTTCGGATATGATGCCTTTCCGGTCACCTTTTGGGATCTGTTCGGGGAGCAGGGCCACCCCGTACGCACGACCGTTTCGGAAATGGGGCCGCTGCTGCTGGGACAGCTGTTGGGCCTGAGCGAAGCGCAGGAGGGCATTCTCAACATCGCCTTCCGCGTCGCCGACGAGGACGGCATGGCGCTGCTGGACCTTAAGGATTTGCAAGCCCTGCTGGTCTGGATCGGTGAGAATGCAAAGGATCTGTCGCTGCGCTATGGCAATGTCTCCACGTCCTCTGTCGGCGCGATCCAGCGCCGTCTGCTGGTGCTTGAAAATCAGGGCGCGACCAAACTGTTCGGGGAGCCGGCGCTGGCGCTGTCGGATCTGATGCGCACAGATGCGGACGGGCGCGGCATGATCAACATCCTCGCCTCCGATCAGTTGATGGGCGCGCCCAAGCTCTATGCCACCTTCCTGCTGTGGCTCCTGTCGGAACTGTTCGAGGAACTCCCCGAAGTAGGCGATGCCGACAAACCCAAACTGGTGTTTTTCTTTGACGAGGCGCACCTGCTGTTCGACGATGCACCCAAGGCGCTGGTGGACAAGGTCGAGCAGGTCGCCCGCCTGATCCGTTCAAAAGGGGTCGGCGTCTACTTCATCACCCAGAACCCCGCCGACGTCCCCGAAGATATCCTCGGCCAGCTGGGCAACCGCGTCCAGCACGCCCTGCGCGCCTTTACCGCCAAGGACCAGAAGGAGCTGCGCCTCGCCGCACAGACCTACCGCGACAACCCCGCCTTCAGCACCGAAGAAGCGATCCGCGAAGTCGGCGTGGGCGAGGCGGTGACCTCCATGCTCCAACCCAAAGGCGTGCCCGGCGTGGTCGAACGGACGTTGATCCGCCCGCCGTCCTCGCAACTCGGCCCCATCACAAAGTCCGAGCGGGAGGCCCTGATGGCCACCTCCGAAATGGCTGGCAAATACGACACGCCACTGGACCGCGACAGCGCCTTTGAAATCCTGCGGGGCCGCGCCGAGAAAGCCGCCGCAGATGCAGAACAGGCCGAAGCCGCGATCGAGAAAGCCGAAGCCGAGGCAAAAGCCGCCAAACAAGCAGCAAAAGAAACCCCCTCCCTGCGCGAGTTCAAAAAAGCCCGCCGCTACGCAGGAAAAGCAACCGAAACGACACGCCGCACCACCTCGCGGCGCAGCGCCCCCGGCGACGGCATCGGCGGCGCGATTGCAAACGTGGTGATCAAGGAACTCAAAGGCACGACAGGCCGCCGCATCGTGCGCGGCATCCTCGGCGGCCTGTTCAAAGGCCGCTAGTCAAATGGCGCGCGCAGGGCCCCCCGCGCGCGCTTACCCTCTTCATTTTTCAAAATAAACTCATCCATCCCGTGCCACAGGCGCAGGCCGGTGCCCTATTTCTCGGGGATCAATCCACGCGGGCTGAATCGCAGCACTAGGATCATGATGATCCCCATCGTCATCAGCCGCATCTGCGCGGCACTGTCGATCAGATGCAACCGCAGCCAGTTGTCCTCGGCCATGCCGGAGGTGGCGTATTCCAGCACGAATTTGCCCAACGGCTCTACGGTGGTCCACAAAAACCAGATCAGGAAACCGCCCAGAATAGCCCCCAGATTGCTACCCGATCCGCCCACGATCACCATCACCCAAACGAGGAACGTGAACCGCAACGGCTGGTAGGTGCCCGGCGTCAGCTGACTGTCGAGCGTGGTCATCATCGCACCCGCCACACCGCAGATGGCCGACCCCAGAATGAACACCTGCAAATGCCGCGCGGTCACGTCCTTGCCCATCGCCTCGGCTGCGACTTCATTGTCGCGGATCGCACGCAACATCCGCCCCCAGGGGGAGTTGAGCGCGCGCTGGCTCAGCCAGAAAATAATCCCCAGCACGATCGCAAACAGCGCCGCATAGAGCACCTTGACCCACAGGGTCGACCCCTCGACGGGATCAAAACCCATCGCGGCCGCACGCTCCACAAACTGCGCCGAGTTCTGCAAATCCAGCTCGTAGGGGACGGGGCGGGGGATGCCGACGACATTCTTGACGCCGCGCGTCAGCCAGTCCTCGTTCTTCAGAACGGCGATGATGATCTCCGCAATCCCCAGCGTCGCAATCGCCAGATAATCCGACCGCAGCCCCAGTGCCGCCTTGCCGATCAGCCACGCGGCCCCCGCGGCCAGAACCCCGCCCACAGGCCATGCCAGCAGCATGATCAGCCCGTTGTCGCGGTAGGTTTCCTCGCTCCCCGGATTCAACCCGCCCAGATAGCCGGTCGCCGCCGGATTGACGTCCTCGATCAACGCCACATTCGGATCCAGAAACCCGCGAAAGACAAAAAAGCCAACGATCAGGATCGCCATCAGCGCAAGGCTGCGGTTGCGCCCGGGCGCCATCCGCCGGTAGGTCAGCACAGCCGCGACCATCGTGCCCGCTCCCAGCGCCAACGCCACCAACACCCCCGTGCCCCCGGCAGCAAACGCACCGGGTGTCGCAGGCATGCCAATCAGCACAGCCGCCAACCCGCCAAGCGCCACAAACCCCATGACGCCCACATTGAACAGCCCCGCAAACCCCCATTGCAGGTTCACCCCCAGCGCCATAATCGCCGAAATCAGCCCCATGTTGATGGTGAACAGCACGTTATTCCAGCCGGTAAAGAACCCCGATCCGATGATCAGGCCGAATACCACCGCAAACAACACCGTATTCTTGAGCGTATCGCGTTTCACCGCATCTGCCGTGGCTGAGTTTTTCACAGTATCCGTCATGTCGTTGACTGCCCTTTGAAGAGGCCCGTAGGCTTGAACAACAGCACGATCAGCAAGATCACAAAGCTCACCGCGAATTTATAATCGGTAGAAATCAACTGCACGAGGCTTGAGGGCTCCAGCGGCTCCGGCATCAGATAGACCAGCACCTTTTTCCACGCGTAGGTGATCGTCACCTCCGAAAAGGCAATGACGAACCCGCCTGCAATCGCCCCCAGCGGACTGCCGATCCCCCCCACGACCGCTGCCGCAAAGATCGGCAACAGCAATTGGAAATAGGTGAAAGGTTTGAACGACTTGTCCAACCCGTAGAGCGTGCCCGCAATCGTCGCCAGTGCCGCCACGATGATCCACGTCAGCATCACGACCCGCTCGGGATTGATGCCGGACAGCAGCGCCAGATCCTCGTTGTCGGAATAGGCGCGCATGGATTTGCCCGCCCGCGTCCTGTTCAGAAACCAGAACAGGAGCGCCACAACAATGATCGCAGTGACCACGGTAATCACCTGCGTTGTCTTGATCGACATCCCTTCATCAAGCCCCGTCAACGTCTTGAAATCGCGCGCTGAAATAATGAACCGCGGCCCGTCCGAAAAGCTCTGGTCATCAGGCCCGATGATAAACCGCACAATGCCGTTCATCACGAACATCACCCCCATCGAGACGATGACCAAAATCACCGGCTTGGCCTTTTGCACGCGGTAAAACCTGTACACCGCCCGGTCGGTGATCAGCACCAGCACGATACAGCCCAGAATGCCAAAGGGCAGGGCCAAGAGCGCCGTGGGCAGCGGCCCGAGGCTGATGCCAACCGACTGCATCCACCATGTCACCAGAATGGTCACCATCGTGCCAAAGGCCATCGTGTCGCCATGGGCGAAATTCGAGAACCGCAGGATCCCGTACACCAGCGTCACCCCAAGCGCGCCAATGGCAAGCTGGCTGCCATAAGCGATGCCGGGGATCAGGACAAAGTTGCACAGCGCAACGATTGCATTGAGAAAATCCATTATTCAGCTTCCTTACAGGTGCCGTAGTAGGTGATCATCATTGGAATGCTTGAATCCATGACGACATAGCGCGCCGAGCCATCGGCATCTGCCATCAAACGGCCAAACTGTCGCCCGTCATTTTCTGCCCACATTGCGAAAAAGAGGTCAGGGCGCTTGCGGATGAAGACAGGGCGCGTCGCAGCGACGTCCTCCCATTCCGCACTCGCATCCATACCATCTGTTGATGAAGCGAACGCCTTATGCGAAATCGCTACATCATAAGCAGTGTCTTCACATTGTTCTGTTTCAATGCATTCTGCGATAAATGCACATGATATTTCTTCTGCTGCCGATGCCGTCGTCAGAACCAGGGAGAAGAAAAGGAAAAGCGACAAATATTTCTGTTTCAAGGTCTTCACCCCCCCAAAAAGCTCTTGCGCACATCCGCGTCGGCAAGCAGTTCCTTGCCCGTGCCGGTATAGGCATTCGCGCCTTGCACCAGAACATAGCCTTTGTCCGCAATTTCAAGCGCTTGGCGGGCGTTCTGCTCGACCATCAGGATCGGAATGCCCGTGCGCGCCACCTCGATGATCCGGTCAAACAACTCGTCCATAACGATGGGCGACACACCCGCTGTCGGCTCGTCCAGCATCAGCACCTTGGGTTGCGTCATCAGCGCGCGGCCCACCGCGACCTGCTGGCGCTGCCCGCCCGACAACTCTCCTGCGGCTTGGTTGCGCTTGTCCTTGAGGATCGGGAACAGGTCATAAATCTGCGCAATCGTGTCGCGGTAATTATCGCGCCGGATAAACGCCCCCATTTCGAGGTTCTCCTCCACCGTCATCGAGGTAAAAATATTCGACGTCTGCGGCACGAACCCCATCCCCTTGGCGACACGCGCCTGCGGTGACAGATCGGTAATGTCTTCCCCGTCCAACCGGACCGACCCCGACCGCACGTCCAGCATCCCGAACACCGCCTTCATCGCCGTGGATTTACCGGCCCCGTTCGGCCCCACAATCACGGCAATCTCGCCGCGCTCTACCGCAATCGTACAGGCATGCAGAATATCCGGCCCCTTGCCATAGCCGCCGGTCATCGTATCCCCGATCAGGAACGGCCCGCCGGGGGCAGGGTGGCTCTTGCCTCCCGCACGCGGCATCACCGATCCTTGCCCCTTGGGGTTCGCAATCGAACGGTCCTTGTTCCCGCGATCCGAATAGCCATCGCTCATGCGATCCCCTCCACAGCCCGGGGGCCTTCTTCATTTTTCCTGAAAACTCCGGGGTTTGGGGCAGCGCCCCAAGGCACCCGCGACACAGCGCACGCGCTCATGCGCCCACCTGCTCTTTGTTCTTGAGACCGGTGCCCAGATAGGCCTCGATCACCTGCTCGTTGGCCTTGATCTCGGGCAGGGTGCCCGTGGCCAGCACGCGGCCTTCGGCCATGCAGATCACCGGATCACACAGACGGCCGATGAAATCCATATCATGCTCGATCACGACAAAGGTATATCCGCGCTCTGCGTTCAGCCGCAAAATCGCGTCGCCGATGGTGTTGAGCAGCGTGCGGTTCACGCCCGCGCCAACCTCGTCCAGAAAGACTATTCTGGCGTCCACCATCATCGTGCGCCCCAGCTCCAGCAGCTTTTTCTGACCGCCGCTAATCTGGCCCGCTTTCTGGTCTGCCAGATGCTCGACCGTGAGAAACTCCAGCACCTCGTCGGCCTTGGCGCGCAGCGCGCGTTCCTCGTCCGCGATCCGTTTGCGCCCGAACCATGTGTTCCACAGCGTCTCGCCCGATTGGCCGCCGGGCACCATCATCAGGTTCTCGCGACAGCTCATGGAGTGGAATTCATGCGCGATCTGGAAAGTCCGCAGCAGCCCCTTGTGGAACAAAGTGTGTGGCGGCAATCCCGTGATATCCTCGCCCGCCATGCGCACGGTGCCCGACGTTGGTTGAAGAACGCCCGCGATCACGTTGAAAAGAGTAGTCTTTCCCGCACCGTTGGGTCCGATCAATCCGGTGATTGATCCTTCCTCGATGGTCAGGCTCGCGCCGTCCACGGCGTGAAACCCGCCGAAATGTTTGTGCAAATCGTCAACGACGATCATATGTCCATCCCCGTGTGCTGTGTCCGCCTCTGCGTGCGAACTTGAGCCATCTGTGAAAACAGCCCGAAGGTCATACCCCCGGGCTGTCTCAGTCTCAGGCCCCCTGCGGGGCCGTGATCTTATTTGAAACCAACGGTGGCGTTCTCGCCGTCTTTGACTTCGATCATGCGGTAGGTCCCTGCGGATTCGCCGGGTCCGATCAGCTCAACCGCGGAGGCACCGACATAGTCGATTTCCGTACCGGCCTTGATCATCTCCAGCGCTTTTGCCAGATCACCCGGATAGATTTTCTCGCCGGGTGCGTTGGCCACGTCGAGGATCTTGTCCTTGTACATCGCAGGATCAGCCGAACCCGCCGCCTGCATCGCCAGCATCAGCAGCGCTGCGGCGTCATAGCTTTCGGGTGTATAGGGCGACGCACCGAGAAAGCCCGCTTCTTCGGACATCTTGGTGAAGGCTTCGATGCCCGGACCCTCGGAGCCTGCGATCTGGCCGTAAGAGCCGTTGAGGTCGGGACCGATGTTGGCGGGCAGGGCCTCACCGATCATGCCACCCGGCAGACCGAATTGTTCCCATGCGCCTGCATCCAGCGCCGCTTTGATGATGCCGGCACCGCCCTGGTCAAGGTAGCCCGCAACCACAAGCAGGTCGCCGCCCGCCGAGGCCAGCGCGCCCACTTCGGCCGAATAATCGGCCTTGCCGTCTTCATGCGCCGCCACGATTGTGACCTCGCCGCCGACAGCCTTGAACGATGTTTCGATCGCGTCTGCCAGACCCTTGCCATAGTCGTTGTTGGTATAGGTCAGAGCGATGGATTTCACGCCGCGCTCTTGCAGGATTTCCGCCATGACTTCGCCTTCGCGCGCGTCAGAGGGGGAGGTGCGGAAAAACAGGCCGTTGTCTTCCATCGTGGTCAGGCCGGGCGACGTCGCGGAGGGCGAGATCATAACCATGCCGTTCGGGATGGCGACGTTTTGCAACACAGCGCCCGTGACGCCGGAACAGTCGGACCCGACGATACCCGCAACGCCGTCCGCGATCAGACGTTCGGCGTTGGACACGGCCAGACCGTTGTCGATGCAGCCGGAATCGACGCGCATGCCGCTGACTTTCATACCGTCCAGCAGCATGCCGCTGTCCGAGACTTCCTTGATCGCCAACTCAGCGCCGTCGGCCATGTGGCCGGTCAGCGATTCAATCGGGCCGGTGAAGCCGAAGTGAATGCCGATTTTAACTTCTTTAGCGTGGCCATCGGCAAACGCGCCCGTGGCAACCAGTGCTGCAGCCGTTGTGGCCATAAGCATCTTTTTCATGTGTATCTCCCATGTTGGAACGTGATGTTCGCGCCAAAGCCTATGCGCCACAGGGCCAAAAGAGAAGCGGATTTTTCCAGCCACTTGGCCCGTATTCTGGCAGATTTGCAGAACTTTCGCGCAGCGATCCGTATGAGTGGCCCCCGATGCGCCTGCGCAGAATCGCGCGGACCACACAATTGCAGCGCCGTTAGCGCCACCAGCGATCAGATCGACAGGCGCGCCGCATGGCTGCCGCGTTCGCGGTAGGGGGTCGTGTCGTAATGCGCGCGGTAGCATTTGGAGAAATGCGAGGGCGAGGCAAAGCCGCAGGCGAGTGCCACGTTGATCACGCTCATGTCGGTCTGCATCAACAGGTTGCGCGCCTTTTGCAACCGCAGCTCCATGTAATAGCGTTTGGGCGAGCGGTTGAGATAGCGGCGGAACAGCCGCTCGAGCTGGCGGGTGGACATGCCCACATCCTGCGCGAGGATCGCGGGGCTGATCGGCTCTTCGATGTTGGTTTCCATGATCTGAATAACCGCCGACAACTTGGGATGGCGCACGCCGATGCGGGTGGGCACCGACAGGCGTTGGGTATCCTGATCGGTGCGGATCGAGCTATAGATCAGCTGGTCGGCCACCGCATTCGCCAGATCCTCGCCGTGGTCATCGGCAATAATCTTGAGCATCAGATCAATCGAGGACGTTCCCCCCGCCGTGGTCATCCGGTTGTGATCGACCACAAAAACCGATTTCGTCAGCGTCACCTCGTCGAATTCCTCGCCAAAGCTGTCCTGGTTTTCCCAGTGGATCGTCGCCCGTTTGCCGTCCAGCAGACCCGCCTTTGCCAGCGCATAGGCCGCCGTGCACAGCCCGCCGATCACCAGCCCCTTGCGGGCCTCGCGGCGCAGCCAGGCCAGAACGCGTTTCGTGGTCGCGTTCTGCACGTCGATGCCCGAGCAGACCATGACCGTATCGTCGCGCCGCATCTCGTCCAGATCGGAATCCAGATGGAACACCGTCCCCGCCGAACAGGCCGCCTGATCCCCGCCTTCCCCGATCAGCGTCCATTCATACAGCGGCCGCCCCGACATCCGGTTGGCGATACGCAGGCTTTCCACCGCGGTCGCGAAACACAACAGGCTGAACTGGTCCAGCAACACAAATACAAAACGGCGCGGTTTGTCCGGATCAGGGGCGATGCGTGTGGCATTGGGGGTCTGTACCATTGGCGAATCTACTCGGTAACGGGGTGGCCTGTTAAAAGTGGGTAACTAGGGCATGACCTTTAATACAAGGTCAAGCGTTCAAATGGGTTGTGGCCACCGCCACGCTTGTTTTGTATACGTCCCAACTGACCCTGCGTGCGTGGCCCTTTGGCTGCGTACAGATACCGACCAAAGGACACGACATGACACAGTGGAGCAAATCAAGCTGGCGCAACGCACCGCGGATCCAGATGCCGGACTATCCCGATCAGGCCGCGCTGAACGCGGTCGAGGCGCAGCTGTCGCGCTATCCCGTGCTTGTCTTTGCGGGTGAGGCGCGCCGCCTGCGCAAACATCTGGCCGCTGCCGGCCGGGGGGAGGCGTTTTTGCTGCAAGGTGGCGATTGCGCCGAAAGCTTTGAGCAGTTCAGCAGCGACATGATCCGCGACACGTTCAAGGTGATGTTGCAGATGGCCGTAGTGCTGACCTATGGCGCAAAAGTGCCGGTGATCAAAGTGGGCCGCATGGCGGGCCAGTTCGCCAAACCGCGCTCCGCCAATACCGAAACCATCGACGGGGTGGAGCTGCCCAGCTACCGGGGCGACATCATCAACGATCTGGCCTTTACGCCAGAGGCGCGCATTCCCAACCCCGACAACATGATGCGCGCCTACACGCAGGCGGCGGCGACGCTGAACCTGCTGCGCGCCTTTTCAACCGGCGGCTATGCGGATGTGCACAAGGTCCACGGCTGGACCCTTGGGTTTACCGACGGGGAGAAGGCCGCGAAATACCGCGATGTTGCGGCGCGCATTTCCGACACGCTGGATTTCATGGCCGCTGCCGGCGTCTCGCCCGAGACGGCGCACACGCTGCAATCTGTCGAATTCTACACCAGCCACGAATCCCTGCTGCTGGAGTATGAGGAGGCGTTGTGCCGCCGCGAGGCAGAGACGGGCCAGTGGCTTGCCGGCTCGGGTCACATGATCTGGATCGGGGACCGCACCCGCCAGCCCGACGGCGCGCATGTCGAATTCGCATCGGGTGTGCAAAACCCCATCGGGCTGAAATGCGGCCCCACGATGGAGGTCGATGACCTGAAAAAACTGATGGCAAAGCTCAACCCCGACAACGCCGAAGGGCGCCTGACCCTGATCGCGCGTTTTGGTGCGGGGGCCGTGGGCGACCACCTGCCGCGTCTGATCAAAGCGGTGCGCGAGGAAGGGGCCAATGTCGTATGGACCTGCGATGCGATGCACGGCAACACGATCAAATCCTCCTCCGGCTACAAAACCCGCCCCTTCGAGAGCGTGCTGCGCGAGGTGCGCGAATTCTTTGGCGTTCATGCGTCAGAGGGCACAGTGCCCGGCGGCGTGCATTTCGAGATGACAGGCGCGGATGTGACCGAATGCACCGGCGGCGTGCGCGCTGTCTCGGACGAGGATCTGTCGGACCGCTATCACACGGCCTGCGATCCGCGCCTCAACGCCAGCCAGTCACTTGAACTCGCGTTCTTGGTGGCAGAGGAGCTGTCAGCACGCCGCACAAAAGCCGAAGCCAAAGCGGCAGGCTGATCCATCCGGTTACACAGCGCGGGTCCGCCGCGCTGTGTGATCCTATTTGAAAAATCGCGTTACTTAACCAGTCGCAAATAGGGCGGACGGCCGGTTGCGGCCTCGGCCTGCGCAGACGGCGCGGCGGCATTGCGCTGCCGCTCGTACGGCATGGGTGTCTCGGAAAAGCCAAAGCTGCGATCGGGCAGCGGCATCGACCCGCCGCCTGCATTCAGCCGCCGCATGTCGACTGTGCGAATTTGAAACCTGTGCGGCGCCGTGGCGGTGAAGTCGGGGCACACGAAACAACCCAAAATGCGGCTCACGTCCCCCAGATCGCTTTTGAGCGGTAGCAAAATCATCCGCGCGTCCATCGCGGGCTGTCCTGCGCGGGCAGGGGTGTGCATCGCGATTTCCGCCGTGCCCGGCGTCTGGAACACTTCCTCCAGCAATCCGGCCACCCGCACCCGTGCCTCCTGATCGAAAAACGACGTGAGCGGCATGCCCCGCGCGTCCATCCCCATCACATCATTCAGGTGAGTGCCCGCAATGCGCATCCGCGCCACGCCGGGGGCGACACGTTCCAGAATGAACGCATGCTCCAGCGCGCTTTCGATGCCGCGCGGATCAATCTCTGCGCGTTTGGGCATTTCGCGGCCCGCACGCAGCGCGTCCCAATATGCCTCGACCAGCGAGAGTGCGGCATAACCGCTTTTGGAATTTTGCATTGTCATCGTGATAACATTTTGCTGGGTTTCACTGGATTTGTCCATTGAAGCTGTCGTCCTGTATGGGGATGGCGGAGGAAACGGGCGGATATCCGCGCTTTTGCACCATCGCGGGCAGTGTGCGTACCGCTTGGCCATTCTGGCAGGTGCCGTCTGTGAAAGAATGTAACAGAGTTTGCCCCATATTGGTCATATTTCAGTCATAAAGGTTAATCCGGCGTCGGCGCGCAACCAGAGCGTGTCACGCCGCTCGAACGCTTCCTATAAGGTGCAGGGCTTGCAGGCAGGGGGTAAAAAACCCTATGCCTCCCCTTAACACAAGTTAAAGGATCCCTGCCGATGATACGCTCGATGACAGGCTTTGCGGCACATTCCGGTGCGCTGGCGCCCCACAGCTGGGGCTGGGAGCTGCGCGCGGTCAACGGCAAGGGGCTGGATGTGCGGGTGCGGGTGCCCGACTGGATTCCCGCGCTGGAGGCCGGTCTGCGCAAGGCCATCGGCGCACGCATCGCGCGCGGCAATCTGACCCTTGGGCTGCGCGTCATCCGCGAGGACGCGGGCGAGGGCGCGCTGCGGGTCAGCGAGGACCAGCTGGCAGTCGTTCTGGCCGCCCTTGGCCGGATCGAGGAAGCGGCGATGGACGCCGGTGTCTCGCTTGCGCCGTCCAAAGCAACCGATATCGTGACCATGCGCGGCGTCCTCGAGGCCGCAACGCCCGAGGATGACAATGCCGCCCTTGCCGCCGCCTTGCTGGCCGAATTCGACACGGTTCTGGACGCGTTCGATGCGATGCGCGCGGCCGAAGGGGCCGCACTCGGACAGGTCATGCGCACGCAGCTGGCGCAGATCGCCACGCTGACCGAACAGGCCGAACAGGCCGCACAGGCGCGCACGCAAGCCACGGCAGACACCCTCAAACGCAACCTTGCCAAAGTGATCGAGAACACGGACGGGATCGACCCCGACCGCATCGCCGCCGAGCTGGCGCTGATCGCGGTCAAGGCGGACATCACCGAAGAAATCGACCGCCTGCGCGCCCATGTCGACGCGGCCACGGCCCTGCTGGCGCACGACGCCCCCGTGGGCCGCAAGCTGGATTTCCTGATGCAGGAGTTCAACCGCGAGGCAAACACCCTTTGCGCCAAATCCCAAAGCAGCGACCTGACGCAGATTGGCCTCGCGCTCAAAGCGGTGATAGAACAGTTGCGCGAACAAGTGCAGAATGTGGAGTAGGCAGATGACGGACCGGCGCGGGCTTTTGGTCATCCTCAGCTCCCCCTCGGGGGCGGGAAAATCGACACTGGCCAAACGGCTGATGCGCTGGGACGACACGCTGCGCTTTTCCGTCTCGGCCACCACCCGCGCCCCGCGCGCGGGCGAGGTAGATGGCGACGATTATCTGTTCACCTCCGAGGAGGTGTTTCGCAAATGGGTGGCCGACGGCGAAATGCTGGAGCATGCCCATGTCTTTGGCAACTTCTACGGCTCGCCCAAAGGGCCGGTGGAAAAGGCGATCAATGCGGGGCGCGACATCCTGTTCGACATCGACTGGCAGGGCGCACAGCAGATCCGCAACTCGCCGCTGGGGCTGTACACGCTGTCGATCTTCATCCTGCCCCCCAGCATCAGCGAATTGCACCGCCGTCTGGTCGCACGCGCACAGGACGACGCGGACGTGATCGCAAAGCGCATGCAAAAAAGCTGGGATGAAATCAGCCATTGGGACGGCTATGACTATGTGCTGGTCAACGACGATCTGGATGCCACCGAGGACAAGCTGAAAACCATCATCAGCGCAGAGCGCCTCAAACGCACCCAGCAGCCCCAGCTCAGCGATATTGCCCGCCGCCTGCAATCTCAATTCGAGGATTTGAAATGACCATCTACGCCCTTGCCGACACGGCCCCGCAGATCGACCCCTCCGCATGGGTGGCCCCCGATGCCAATGTGATCGGCAATGTGGTGCTGGGGGCGAAATCCTCGGTCTGGTTCGGTTGTACGATCCGAGGCGACAACGAGCGGATCGAGGTGGGCACGGGCAGCAACGTGCAGGAAAACTGTGTGCTGCACACCGATCCCGGATGTCCCATTACCATCGGCACCAATTGCACCATCGGCCATAAGGTCATGCTGCACGGCTGCGAGATCGGGGAGAATTCGCTGATCGGCATGGGCGCGACCATCCTGAACGGCGCCAAAATCGGCAAGAACTGCCTGATCGGGGCAGGGGCGCTGATCACCGAGAACAAGGTCATCCCCGATGGCAGTCTGGTCATGGGCGTGCCGGGCAAGGTCGTGCGCACGCTGGATGCGGATGCCATCGCGGGCCTGACCCGCAGCGCAGAGCATTACCAGCACAACGCCGCGCGTTTTGCCGCGGATCTGCGCGCGCTCTAGCGGGGAGTGAGCGCGCCGCTGCGTGTCAGTCGGGTGGTCGTCGCGATTGCGCGCAACGAACAGATCATCGCCGGTAACAACGCCGCGCAGACCCTGCCGGCCATGCCCGCGCAGGGGCGGCATCATCATCCTGCTGGTGTTCGTGATTTCCATGAACGCCATCGCCGTGCTGCTGCGCCGCCGGTTCGAGCGGCGCTGGTAGGGGGCACAAACATGCGTGACACTCTCCCAGAACCGGAGGCACGGACCGTAACCAAATCCATCTATGACAACGTGGCCTACAGGCCCCGCATTCACGGGCTGACCCGCAACAAATCAGAGCTGGACGAGATCGTCGAGCGCGCCCTGCGCCGCGGGGCGATCCGGGGGAAGGTCAAGGACCGGCTGCAAGCGCCCGGCAGCGGCCTGTCGGGCGGCCCGCAACAGCGTCCGTGCTGTGCGACCGAACCCGAGGGGCGGCTGATGGACGAGCTGTGCAACGCGCTGGACCCCATCGCCACAGCGCAGGCCGAGGAACTGATCGACGAGTTGCGCCGAAACACTTTGGTCGTCATCGTCACCCACTCGATGCAGCAGGCCGCCCGTGTGAGTCAGAAAACCGCATTTTTCCACCTCGGAAATCTGGTGGAATTCTGCGAGACGGACAAGATTTGCGCAACGCCCGAAGACCCGCGCACCGAAAGCTATATCACCGGAAGGATTGGGTAATTCTATGGACGAGCAAAGCAATCACATCGCCTCTGCTTTTGACCGCGATCTTGAAAGGTACAGGCCCAGATTATGAAGAGGGGCGGGCTGGTCGAAGATGTTATCGCCCGCGACGAGGAACTGGACCAGATGTACAACGCACTGTTTCGCGAATTCCTCACCTTTATGATGGAAGACCCGCGCAATATCACCGCCTGCATGCCCCTGCATTTCATGCCAAAAACGTCGAGCGGATGGGCGACTACTCCACCTTGATGGTCGAGCAGGTGACCTATCTGGTGACGGGCGCACACCCTGACGAGGCGCGCACAAAGGCCGATGAAACCTCCATGAGAGTAGAGGGTTAGGCACAGTGTCGGTCGCGCAATGACAGGTCCTGCTGGTAGCGGACAAACCTGCGCAACGCGAGGTGCCAGCCTATAACCTGAACGTCGAAGGCTATGGCGTGCGCACCGCACAAAACGGCGAGGAGGCGATAATGCTGGTCAGCGAAGCCCCCCCGATCTGGTCATCCTCCACTGGATGATGCCGCTGTTGTCGGGGATCGAGGTGTGCCGCCGCCTGAAAACCCGCCCCGAAACGCGCGACATCCCCGTCATCATGCTCAGCGCGCGCAGGGTCTATGTGCACATCGCGCATGCGAAAGCCCTGACGGCGCAGGGTGAAGCGGACCCGATCCGCACAGTGCGCGGCACAGTCTGTGCTTTGGGATAAAACGCTGCGTGTGTGGCATCTGCGGGATTGAGTTTAGTGGAAAAATGAACAGGGTTGCAGGCGGTCAGAGCGCCAAAGCCCGCTGGTCTGTGCGGCCCATGCTGATCACCACTGGGTCGCTGCGCTGGCGCGCCTGAAACGCGTGCTTGCTGTCGAGACCTTGCCAGTTGATCGCGATCAACGCCTGCGCCACGGCACTGCCCAGGGTGGTGCCCGGACCGGTCACGATGAAGCGTTCGGGCGCGAAACTGCGCGCGGCGGTGCGGATGGCAGCGGTAAAATCATAAGGCTGGGTGATCTGGTGCCCCAGCGTATAGGCGCGCAGGGCGCCCGGATCGCAGGCCCGCGGATGCCACACAGCACCGCGCCCGTCGATCAGCGCCGTTTGCGGCGACTGGAACAGCGGTTGGGGGAGGGCGGCCTGCCCCTGTGCTGCGACATCCGCCATCATCGGGGTGTGGAACGCCGCGTGATGTGGCAGACGCAGGGCGGTGCGCGCGCTATCGCCTTGGACGGCCTGCTCGAATGCCTTGAGCCCTGCGTCATTGCCCGCCACCACCAGCATGCCGCCAAGGTGGATCGACAGCGCCAGCTGGTGATCACGGCGGCTGCCGATCTGCGCGATGAGATCGGTCAGGCGCGCTTCCTCCCCCTCGATCGCTTGCCAGTTCGCATCAACAAAGGGATACAGAATTTGGCCACCCGGTGCGGAAGTATGCATCAGCGTGCCCATCGTGTTCACGATCCGCAGCCCGTCCAGCGGGCCGGTCCCCCCACCCGCAGCCAGCGCGATGTACCAGCCCAACGAATTGCCGGTGACCGCGAGGATATCGTGGCTGTCAAAGGCCTGCTGCGCGTCGAGATAACTGCACGCATAGATCAGGGCGGAGGCGTTATCGCCGGTACTGTGCTGTGCTGCCGTGAAACGCTGTGCGCCGTCCAGTGCCGAGAGCGCGGGCTGGCCCGCCCCGGCGCGCAGGGCGTCCCATTGTGCGATCAGCGGATGGCCTGCGTGGTGGCGCGCCAATGTGCCCAGCTCTGCCTTGTTGTAGGTCCCGCGACCGGGGCAGATGAGGACGGCTGTTGGCGCGCTCATGCCGTGACCAGCGCGCGGGCGGCAGCCACAATATCATCGGTGCAGGGCAGGGTGGCGGCATAGGCAGGCCCTGTCGCGATAAAGCTGTCGTGCGCCGCGACGCGGGCGACACGGGTGCGACCGGCCTCTGTGAACAGGGCCATCAGCCCTTCGGACTGGCTGCCCGTGCGGCGGCATTCATCCACAATGAGGATATTCCTGCAATCCTGCGTGGCCTCCAGCAGCGCCTGTTCCGGCAGCGGGGCGAGCCAGCGCATATCAACGTGGCGGGGCTCAATTCCGTTTTCTTTCAAGTCCTTATCCGCCTGCCTTGAGAGATAATGCCCGTTGGCATAGCTGATGATCGCAAGGTCGTTGCCCGTGCCGTGCACGCCGATCTCCCCCAGTGCGATCCGCCTGTCGGGCGCGGGATAGCGGGTGAGCCATGCCGCATCCCCCGCAGTGGCCAGATCGCGCATCGGATAGAGGGCGATCGGTTCGAGAAACACCACAATGCGCTGCTCTGCGCGGGCAAGGCGCACGGCCTCGCGCAGCATCATCGCGGCATCGGCACCGTTGGAGGGGCAGGCGATCACAAGGCCCGGAATATCGCGCAGCACGGCCAGCGAATTGTCGTTGTGAAAATGGCCGCCGAACCCTTTTTGATACCCGAGCCCTGCGATGCGCAGCACCATCGGGTTGGTGTACTGCCCGTCTGAAAAAAAGCTGAGCGTCGCCGCCTCGCCGCGCAGCTGGTCCTCGGCATTGTGCAGATAGGCGAGGAACTGGATTTCGGGAATGGGCACAAATCCGTTGTGCCCCAGCCCGATCGCGAGGCCCAGAATGGATTGCTCATCCAGCAGGGTGTCGATGACGCGGTCGGGACCAAAGCGGTTTTGCAGCTTTTGCGTGACGCCGTAAACGCCCCCTTTGCGGCCGACATCCTCCCCTGCGACGATCACCTCCGGATGGGCGAGCATGAGATCGGCCAGCGCCCAGCTGATGAGGCGGTTCATCGGCTGCGGCTCTGACATCTGTTTGAGATCACTGCCAAAAACCGCACCGCGCGCCTGGCTGGCGGGACCGTTATCGCGCGGTGTAGCACGGGCAGGGGGCACGATACTGGCCATGACACCGGCGGCATCCGTAAGGGTGGGTTGGGCCATGACCTCTTGCGCGGCGCGCATGCACGCGGACTCTAATTCATTATATATATCAATTGATTGTGCGGGTGTATTAATGTTCCGTTCACGCAGAATTCGGGCAGAATGAAGCAGCGGATCCTGCGCCTCTGACGCCTCGATTGCCGCTTTCTCCCTATAGGTTGCCTCTATATCCGATCCTGCATGACCATATAGCCGCACGGTGCTGATATGCAGGAATGCAGGTTTTCGGGTGCGGCGGACATAGGCGGCGGCGGCCTGCGAGATTGTGAGGGTTTGCGCCATATCCAGCCCGTCACAGGTGAAATACCGCAGCCCCGGACGGTGCGCGAAATTCGCCTCGATCCACCCGCGCGGCGTGGGAACGGAAATGCCTATCCCGTTGTCCTCACACACAAAAAGGATCGGCATCGGGCTGGATTGAAAGCTGGTCCAGCAGGCCGTATTGATCGCTCCCTGAGCGGTGGAGTGGTTCGAGGACGCATCCCCAAAACTACACATAATAATGCTGTCATCGGGGAGTGTGCGATGTGCGGGCGGGCAGCGGCGTGCGAGGCCCAGCGAATAAGCCGCGCCGACAGCCTTGGGCAGATGGCTGGCAATGGTCGAGGTCTGCGGCGGAATATTGAGGGCGCGCGATCCCAGCACCTTGTGACGGCCACCCGAAATCGGGTCACTGGCAGCGGCGCGAAAGCTCAGCAACATGTCCCACATGGGCGTCTGACCGGGCACCTGCGCGGCACGCTGGATCTGGAACGCCGCGTCGCGGTAATGCAAAAACGCCATGTCCGTGGGGCGCAACGCCTCGGCTACGGCTGCCATACCTTCATGACCCGACGATCCGATGGTGTAGAACCCTTTGCCTTGCGCCTGCATCTTGCGGCTGGTCCGGTCCAGTTGCCGACTAAGCACCTGACTGCGAAACAGGGTCAGCAGACGTTCGGGCGCGATGTCGTCCGCCACCAGCGCGCCCTCGGGCAGGTCATCCGCTGCGACCCTGCGCAAGAAGTTCTCGTGAACGATTGCAGCGCGGTCCATAGTCAGCTCCGGTCGGTGTTAGGCTGGGCGCAGGTTTCACAAGGCATCTGCCGAGGTCAATGGCGATTTGGCCCTGAGGGGTCTTTTGCGGGGCATGCTGTGCAGGCATCCCTAACCTGTATAATCAGTATTATGTAAATATACCCGTAGCCCAGTTCATCACACCATACACTGTCACCTGTGCCTATAAAACATCCCAGTTGGTAAAGCCCGCGCCGCCGTGACTGCGAGGCTGGACAGCCTACCAGAGCGCTGTCAAACTTCAGACCAAGTCAATGCATCGGAATTATTATGCCCTCGGTCCTGATCCTCAACGGTCCCAATCTGAACTTGCTGGGTCAGCGCCAGCCTGAGGTTTACGGCACCACCACGCTGGCTGATATCGAGGATGCCTGCACCGACCACGCGGCGCCACTTGGCCTGACGCTGTCGTTTGTGCAGTCCAACCATGAGGGCGTGCTGATCGACGCGGTTCACAGCGCCAAAGGCACCCATGCCGGCCTGATCATCAACGCCGGTGCCTTTACCCATACGTCGATTGCGCTGATGGATGCTGTCGCCTCTGTCGAGGTGCCGATGGTCGAGGTCCACCTGAGCAACATTCACGCGCGCGAGCCGTTTCGCCACACCTCGTATCTGTCGAAGGTCGCCCTGGGCCAGATTTGCGGATTTGGCGCACAGGGTTACCGCATGGCACTGGACGCTCTCGCAGAACATCTGGCGCGCGCATGAGGCTGCGCAACTATTTGCGGGCTGTGGCGGACAGCAAATCTGTCGAAGAGCTGTGGGACGGCCATGTCGTAAAAATGGCCGAATACGGATTTGACCGGCTGCTCTATGGCTTTACCCATTACCGCACATCGACCTCGCTGGGTGATCCGAGCGACTTCATCATTCTCACCAACCACAGCCGCGCCTATACGGATGTGTTCCTGAACGAGGGACATTATTTTCATGCCCCGATGGTCCACTGGGCGCTGGAGAACGAAGGCGCGAAAAGCTGGCGTTTGCTGGCCGAAATGGACCGCAGCAAAACCCTGAGCACGGCAGAGCGCCGCGTGCTGGCCTTCAACCGCGAGATGGGCGTGACCGCTGGCTATTCGATCAGTTTCAAATCCGTCTCGGCACGGTCCAAGGGAGCAATTGCGCTGACGGCCCGGCGCGATCTGGATCAGGCGGCCGTTGACGCAGTCTGGGCGCAACACGGCGCTGACATCACGCTGATGAACAATATCGTGCATCTTAAAATCCTTACCCTGCCCTATACTGCGCCCAACCGTGCGCTCACGGCGCGCCAACGCGAGGCACTGGAATGGGTTGGCAACGGCAAGACCACGCAGGACATTGCCATGCTCATGGGGCTGACGGCGGCGACGGTGGAAAAGCATCTGCGCCTTGCCCGTCAGGCGCTGGAGGTCGACACAACGGCCCATGCGGTGATGAAAGCCGCCTTTGCCAACCAGATGTTCGTGCTTGATGCCTAAGGGCGCAGACGCGCAGGGTACGGAATCCCTGACTGTCCAGATCTGCGCCCTGCCCGCATAGTCAACGCGCCGGAACCACCCAGCTGGGCTGGGCTGGCGCATGGTCAGGATATCTTTGCGATTTCAAAGCACTGCCGGACTGCCGACATTCGGGGTGTATATTCCGCTTCGTATGTCGGACCCCCAAGGCCTGTCGTCACCCCGCTCAAGGACATTGGCAGGTTTTGGGGGGCGCGGCATTCAACCTGTTCAGATCAAACGGAAAAAGGCAGGGCGCGGCGCCCTGCCTTTCCATGAAAAATCACGCTGCTGCGTGGTTTAGCCTTTGGCGGCTTTCGCCACTTCGGCGGCAAAGTCTTCCTTGATGACTTCGATGCCTTCGCCCACTTCGAGACGCACAAACCCTGTGATGGTCGCACCCGCCTCGGCCGCGGCGGCGCCGACGGTGTGGTCGGGGTTCACAACGAACGACTGGTTGAGAAGCGTCACCTCGGCCATGTATTTTTTCATACGGCCGACGATCATCTTTTCGATCACCTGCTCCGGCTTGCCGGATTCGCGGGCGATGTCCATCTGGACCTGCTTTTCCTTCTCGACCACGGCGGGGTCCAGATCCTCTTCGGACAGGGACGCGGGGTTCACAGCGGCGATGTGCATCGCAACCTGCTTGCCGAATGCTTCGTCGCCGCCGGTCATGGCGACCAGAACACCGATCTTGCCCATGCCGGGGGCTGCGGCGTTGTGAACATAGGAGACGACCGTCTCCCCCTCGAGCGCGGCCATACGGCGCACGGACATGTTCTCACCGATCACGGCGACCGCATCTGTCACGGTCTGCTCGACGGTTTTGCCCGCCATGTCAGCCGCCTTGAGCGCGTCCAGATCAGCGGCGCCTGTTGCCACGTCTGCAATACCCGCAACCATTTTCTGGAAATCGGCATTCTTACCCACGAAATCCGTCTCGGAGTTGACTTCGACCGCGACGCCGCGCTGGCCGTCGACCTTCACGGCGACCAGACCTTCGGCTGCGGTGCGGCCGGATTTCTTGGCCGCTTTGGCCAGACCCTTGGTGCGCAGCCAGTCAACCGAGGCGTCCATGTCGCCGTTGTTTTCTGTCAGCGCCTTCTTGGCGTCCATCATGCCTGCGCCGGTCGTGTCGCGCAGTTCCTTGACCATAGATGCTGTAATTGCCATCGCTATGGATCTCCTCTCAAAGTGTGTGCATTCGGGGCAGGTGTGCCCTGCCCCTTTCTACAAAGCGGTGCGCGCTCAGGATTTGGCGTCAGCCACTGTTTCCTGCTTGGATTCGATATCCAGAACCGCGTCTTTGGACATGGCGTCATTGGAGGCCGCTTCCTCGGAGGCGCCACCCAGTGGCATGTCTGTCGCGGGCTCTGCCACGGCTTCCTCGGCGGGGGCGTCTTCCATTGCGCCCAGATCAACGCCGGCCGCACCCAGTTGGGCCGACATGCCGTCCAGCGCCGCACGCGCCGCCAGATCGGTGTACAGCGCAATCGCACGCGCCGCATCGTCGTTGCCGGGGATGATATAGTCGATCCCGTCGGGCGAGCAGTTTGTGTCAACCACGGCGACAACGGGAATACCCAGTTTGTTCGCCTCGGCGATGGCCAGCTGTTCCTTACGCACGTCGATCACGAAAATCAGATCGGGACGACCGCCCATTTCGCGGATACCGCCCAGCGACGCCTGAAGCTTGCCCTGATCGCGCTCCATGCCCAGACGCTCTTTTTTCGTCATGCCGGAAAAGCCGATCTCGGATTGCTCGTCGATATGCTTGAGGCGCTGGATGGATTTGGACACGGTCTGCCAGTTGGTCAGCGTGCCACCGAGCCAGCGGTGGTTCATGTAATACTGCGCGCATTTCTCGGCGGCTTCGGCGATGGGCGTTGCCGCCTGACGCTTGGTCCCGACGAAGAGGATGCTGCCGCCTTTGGCGACTGTATCACGGATGATTTTCAACGCTTCGTCCAGCATGGGGACGGTCTGCGTAAGGTCCATGATGTGAATGCCGTTGCGTGCGCCGTAAATGTACGGGCCCATGCGGGGGTTCCAGCGCTGCGTCTGGTGGCCAAAGTGTACGCCTGCCTCAAGCAGCTGGCGCATGGAGAACTCAGGAAGAGCCATGTCGGTATTACCTTTCCGGTTTAGCCTCATCGGGGGTATGACACCGTTGTGGTGCCAACCGGCGGACGTTTGAG